>OMLO01002193.1_pt1 | contig 15582 bp, 12 predicted proteins | sample 1674811 | NCBI WGS metagenome assembly OMLO01 (sample SAMN06265003, study PRJEB25207) | coral metagenome | isolation source: Coral host | place: Mexico:La Bocana,Puerto Morelos, Mexico | collected 2008-11-13 | reverse complement strand
CAAATTACGATGTGAAAATGTTTTCGGTGAAGTGATAATATGTAGATTTAGATTTACTGCTGTCGTAGTCCTCCCAAAGTTAAGTTAAGTTAAGTTAAGTTAAGTTAAGATCTTTGCTTGCAACAAGCAGTACTTTCTCTGGATTTGGGAAAGTTTGCCGTCAGACAACAGTAGAATCCAGATTGATACAAGCCTGGTGTCCTGGTGTCCTGGTGCAGCAGCTCTGCTAACATGCGTGCATATAATGTGTTGTTATTATGGTTTTCACAACACAAGTAACGCTCTTGTTTTGTTGCTTTCTTAATTGTTATGATGGTGCAGTAGACTTTAAGTATCGTAGAGATGGACAACGCATTGTTCGAGTCATTTATGAAACAAAACCAAGCTATTACATAAAGTAAAATATACAATTGTAGTTATAGCCACACGCCGTTCAACATAACACAAACAACAAATTAGTTTCTTCGGCTTGTGGTTTACTGTTATTAGATTATTGGTGGCGAGTAGACTTCCGCTTGGTGGCGAGATGGTTTCTTGGTGGCGAGTTGGTTGGTGGCGAAACTCCCTGGTGGCGAGATGACCGGATACCTATAATGCACACTTTATGACAGTGAGCAAACAGGTGTGAATCACGAAAAGTTAAGTACAATTAATGATCAATAAGGGTCAAATCGGGCCAGAAAATATATCCTGTTTACTTGATCTAATGTTACATGTATGCTTGCATTACACTTTAGATTTGCAATCAATTTCTTCCCACTAAACAAGCGAGTCTCTAATGAAATTTGCAGACTGCAGTTTTACATTTGTCCCAAAATAGCATTCTGGTTAACCTGAATATCACCCAGGTAAGCTTGAATAGCATTCAGGTTAGCCTGCTTATTGTTAGCTCTTGGTAATGGAAGTGGGAATATTTGAGAATACCATGAGGTAAAAAGCCTGCATTCTGTGATCTGTAGTCTGCAAATGTCATACACAGTATACAAAGACATGTATCATAAGTTGCACATTACCAACTTTGTCTGTGGATTGATTTTGATTGAGTTCAGCAATCAAACCAAATTGAACAACTAACATTGTGTGAGTTGGATTTCTGAATCAATCAAGCAAATTGAACCCAATCAAATTCAGTCCATTAGATTGTGTTTGATTGAGTTCGGCAACTGAACTCAATTGAACAAACTCCAATGGATTCCCTTCAATTGGCTTTGGTGAGTAAATTAACATGACTTATGTGGTATCAAATCCCCTGGAGTAACTCTTACCCACCTTAAAAAACTTGTTATTGATTTCAATACTAATTTTACAAAAATCGAACAGAAATCAAATGTTTGACAAAGTTCAATTGTTTCTGTGACTGAGCTCAATTGAGTTCGACTGAAATTCAGTTCGATTGACTATGTTACACGTACATGTAATAAAATTATAACAATACAAAATTGAAGTGTAAGGGTATTTAGCATTGTTGGGACAAAATAAATCAAGAAATATACGCAGAAAAGAAAAAGGAAAGCTTAGTTTTAGTAATATAAGCTGAAGGATTTAAATAGGAACCGAGCAAGAAGCTAAAATTGACTTTGATTGACTCACAATTCCATGATGATGGCATGTTCCCGGAAGAATGTTCCAAAGTCTTGAATCGTTGCGCAACTCTCTGTTTCTGCTTTGGAATGGATTCTCTGGTCGTTTGTTGTTAATGTCAATCCGCTGCTCTCACTAACAGACCGCACTAATTTTGCTCTGCCAGGATATGATGGAATCAGTTTCCGTGCGGCTTTTAGTCTCTCACTGAACGTTGAGCCGGGAGAACGTGATTTCCGAGCGCTAACGATTTTACGAATTTGATCACCTCTTTCTTCTTCATCTTCCCCGCTAAGTGAGTGAACAGGACTTATTGAAGGCATAACAGAGGCCACTAAAGTATCCAAAATGATTAAATTGTTTTTAGACGTTGACCACTCTCTCTCTCTGTCTGGTGCAAATGGCGTGCCAGTGAAGCCAATCCAATGGAATGTAATGGTATCAAGTTTCGATTGTTCGTCACAGCATATAAAAGCGCTCGGTTTTTCAGGTTTGAAATATTCTAAAACCAAACTATAACATTTCGGTTTTCAATCGTCGAATAAAGGAACATCAATTTTAATTTGTGACTTTCGGATGGTGGCCGATGCACATACGACAAAGGCAAGTAGATGGAACACAAACAATATGGCGACAAAAGTATTACTGCTCATACGACTTCTTGATCTTTGCCACGCAGGATTCTTCAATAATTTATGAGTCGCGGGAAAAATAGAAATGGTACCTGCATTTCCATTTCCATTTTTATTCTCGTGACACCGCAAAATATGCAATGTAATGAAGACATTTTACAGAGCAAGCTTTCCAACTATTTACGTCCCAGTGCGCAGAAAGTATGAATGAACCAAGCCTGGGGCATTCCTCGTATTCACCAACACTCGGTAGACATCTCGGTTATACTCGCTCAAAAACACCTGTTTCTTATCCATTGACAATTCGTGAAGAAAGTCGCCCTCTGGTAAAAGCTCATCCTAGCTTAGACTGCACAAGGTGTAACCTTTGTTAGAGACAACCAGGGGTCCCTCTACCAACTCTGAGTCAACTTAGAACTCCAGATGAGGTTTCTCTATGCTAACCCACTTTTTTGTACATTCCAGAAGTCATCCTTTGCAATATTTTTCACTGAAATTCTGCCTTTCAGTTTCAGTTTAATAGTTTATGAACTTGTAATTTTCTGTTTTGCTTGCAAATCCTCCTTCCGCTGTCCCGTCCGCCATCTTGGACATGACTGAGCCCGCAAAGTGTAACTGCTGAATTAACTTGAGTGTGTGATTGGTTAGTAACTGAACCGTTAAATTTGATTGGCGAGATGAGAATAAACGCGGTCTTTTCGACAAAGCCACTGAAAAAGAAACGTTCCAGACAAATGTACGTACAATATTTTTGATGGTATTTTTGAAGAATAATGTACAGGAAAGATTGTAAGGATTCACACGATAGAGTGTGCTTGAGCAGACTCACGAGAGTCTTGGATATAAACATGCTAGAGGACTTGCAGCAGCTTGAGCATACGGGAAATGTTGCCAGGAACCTGGAGATCGATAGCAATTTGAAACCGCAGAGGAGTTTTTTCTCCAAATCATCCGAAAAAATCAGCAAAATAATGAACAGAAAAGGTGAGGATCTCTTGCAATGAATTAACACCCCGATTAGAAGATTGCAGTCCAAAACAAAACATTGCCTTACTCACAAATAAGAAAAGATTTAAGAAAGAGGTAAGAAAATTAAAAGATTTTCAGCTCACACTTGGTCTCGAGGAAAATAATTCCTATAGATAAGCTTAATTATGTTTTGCTACGATTTCGATAAGGGAAATCAAGATGTACATAAGTTTAAGCTTACAGATAATATACAGTAAGTATGAGAGCAGTGTATGACACCATTCAGTAAATTGTTAACGTTGGCACATGCAGTAAGGATGTCAGCCAGTCAATAAGTATACGACAGACTCTCTAATACAAATGTACATCTTGAGATGTTAGTAATTTAATTCAAAAAATGATGTTGTCAGAATTCGAATTCTACAGAAATGATTTGACATGATTGAAGTATGATCCCTATTCAAACACTAACAAGCACTGTGTTAGCATTCCCAGCTGTACATGTTGGAAGATCTGAAGTACAAAGAATCTTTACATGGTGTACTTTTTTTCCCTTAGGTAGCCATAAAATATTTGGCCATTCACTTACAGAAGATGCTGTAATCAGAATATCAATGCTTATTGATTTTTTGAAGAGGCGTAAGTCAGTAAAGTTTCATATACCAGTACATGTAATTATTTCCTTATGTTTGTAACATTGTTCTGCAAAATTTTAGTAATTATCAAAAGTAATTGAACCAAGTGGAGTACTACTCAAGGAGTAATAACACAAGTTATTTCAAAAGCAGACGCAGCACAAGGCCAGTTGGAAATTACAAGCATGATTACTCTCTATATCAGTGGTGCTTTTCAATAAGTTAAAAAAGCTGTAGAAAATGTGAGAAGGAAGCCTTTAAATCACATAATTGACATGCAAATGGTAAAGGTATCCAGTTACAAAACGTTGGAAGTGGTTATCTGTAATTGGACGTCTGCTGATTATGTGGCAAATAGGCATGCAGAGAACCAATCCTGATCAAGAAATGTGTTATAGATATGACTACACGTAGTATTATTTGATGCTCAGATGTCAATGTTTGAAACTGGTGGCAAGTTGTCACACTTTGATTGGCCATTTGAATGAAAACCCATCAGAAGTTTTCAAAAGGATGTGATTGCCAAAAGCTGTCCTCGGTGGCAATGGCAAGCCGTGCTGCACTGTCAGCAAAATTGTCAGCAAAATACAATTTTTTGATTTGTTTATACTGCATTACAGATGTAAACAAAGAAGGCTTGTTCAGAGTCTCGGGCAGTAAGAAAAGGCAAGAAGAATTAAAAGAATTGATTGACAAAGAAGAGAACATTGACTTTGACAGTGGCAGATTTACTCCACATGATGTGGCATCTGTTCTCAAGATCTTCCTTGGTGATCTTCCAGAGCCTCTTCTAACACAGGCTCCACAGAATGCTTATTTACAGATCACAGGCAAGTTCAATTATTTTGTACTGTTTTAGTTCCACAGTCTTTAACTACAGAAACTTTATCTATCATTTCTCTAGGTTTATCTGCCGTTTCTTAAACTTTATGGAACTTTATTTTCATTACCTTGAAAAAAAAACTATTCTTGTTTGCAGAAATCCGTAATGATGAATCCAGTTCCAAGTTGATTGAAGCATTACAGCTTCTGTTTCTGTTGGTGCCACCACCAAATAGAATGCTTCTACAGCAGCTGCTGGAGCTGCTCAATCTTGTCACCAAAACTCCACACAGTAAAATGACAGCCCACAATCTGGCAGTGGTTTTCTCACCAAACATTATGGACATGAGAAAGGTAGCGATCAATATACTTTCTCAAGAGATTTATAATATAGTCATACAGCAATATAGTCATACTTAAGTTGTAATAACATGATCATTGGAATTTGGAATTCAAGTTTAGTATTTAAATTAAGATTATGCAGCTTCTGGACCTAGTAAAAGTTTAGTAGTTTCTCTAAGCACAAGTGACCCATATGGTACAGAAGAGAATATCAATATAATTGACTTAACATTGTCAGTGTCAGTTACAGTGTAAGCCCATTTTGAAAGAGCTACTAGATACAAGACACTGTAACATGTGACAGTGTGACAGTCGGATGTATGCATGTAAATGTAATGACAAGCAACATCATTGGGATATAAGAAATCAAATCTTTCATTTCTTATGTCAGGTGTTTTGGAAAATAATATTGAAAGATTTTCCAACCTTTATAGATCAGTTTGATGTGTGGTTATCTATTTTATTAGTGACTGATATTTTGCTAGTAAAATGTAACTGACAACAACTATGATAAAATTTTTCAACAACAGAAAGTGACATGCCTGAGCCATGTTCCAGAGGACATGTCAACAATGCAAAAATTGGTGGCTTCTATGATTCATCATGCTGCAGATCTTTTTAAGGTTTGTACCTACCTGTGTGATGTAAGGTAAAGCTCACATTACAGAAATCCTACAACATGCAGTCTTTTTGGTGGAAAATTGAAGAGTTCTTCAAAATTTGTCCACTGCCGTATCTTCCAGTGTTAATTTTAAGTAGGTTTGCATCTGACTTCAAACTTTTGATTGACACATTTATTTCTAAACTTCTATGCAGTACTATACAGTTTCAGTTTGTTAAGATTTTATTAGCTGGATATCAGACTGGATATTCTACTTATTTTACTCAAACTATTCTTGACCTGTACATTCTTAGATTGTAGAGTATAGTACATGTATTTCACTTTATATTCATAAATAAAACAGATGTATCGGTAATCAGGAATTTAGCTATCAAATAATATTGAATGATGTCTGAAAGCTAATAAAGTAATAACAAAATTATTTTAAAACTAGTGCATGGGCAAGCCATCAAAGTACTTGCCTTTGTGTTCACAACTAGAACTAAGAAAACTGCAAAATGTCAATCAGGAGGCGATGGACTACAAGAGTAGTACTTTTTGCTATTGCTATTAATATCAATTGGTTGCTGAGAAAATTTGTGCTACTAGAAATATTCTCTGATTTTTTGTCACATGAAAAGTTCTTGAATTATTAAAAAATCTGTCAATGCTTTGCACCCTGTTAATTCACTTGAGGGAAAAAAGATATACCCAAAAATTTAACGTTGGCCGAGGGTTTTTTGCAAATTTATTGAAATTTGTGCGGAAATATTATTTGACAGTCAAATTGATTTGCTGTGATAGGAAAATAGCCCATTACAAAGTTGACCTAAATCTCTGGTTCACAACCATTCATATGAAAATAAGTTTGATTTCCATGTGAATGGAATCTCATTTTCATGTCAAAGGATGACTCACTTTGAGAGAAAGAGGCCTAATTAAGGTGATATTTTTTTCACTCTTGTTTGTCAGATTCCAAAAGGTCTCACTGAGGAGATTGAAGCAGCAGATGAAGTTATTAAAAAGGGAAGTGTGAGTCAGTTTTAAAGGGATAAGAATATCTTAAACTAACAGGTTCAAACAGGCTGATGCCTAGGTATTCAAACATGCCGTCTCTCTCAGCTGCAGACAAAACTTGTTTTCAACTGTATGGATAATCACAAATGTGATTTATTTGCTGCTGCAGTCACTGTTGTTATTCTGTTTGATAAAACATAAAACATAAAAACAATTTAACAAATTATTATTCTTTTAAATCAAGGGGAATATTGGCAGAATGTTTACCAGTTGGCGAAGCTACGAGGCAAATACTTGTTCATTATTCACAGAAATTGAAAAGAATATACACACAAAGTGATCTCAACAACAAACAAAAAGGAAACCATTAAAATTGACCTCTCAATTGACCTCAATTGATATAATTGACCTCTCAATGCATGGATGGAAAAGGTGCAAATGGTGCGAAGCATGTGCAAAACTATTTGCAGAATTTGTCAAACATGGCTAATCAGCTTAACAATATAAATAACCTTCAAGAAAATCCTCATCCCAATCTAGCAAAATGGCCTTTTAATAAAGCTTCTTTCGTCTCAACAGGAGGAACTGCCAGTAACCCGCACATTCTGTCAGCAGATGGACCAAACGTCCCATAAACAAACAGTCAAACAAACCACTACAGATGCTTTAGTACAGCTGTACAATCATGTCATCGATTTGCCAGATGGGCCAGTAAGGCAGAAATTCTTACAAAGGGTAAGTAACTGTCCATAAGAATTGACTATTAAATGTTACTTCCAGTTTCCACTAAGATGAAAATTATTACATCTAAGTAAACCAAGTAAATATTTCCAAAAAAAATTCCTCATTTAATTTTTTCAAACATTGGATGTACAGTATAGTATATATTTGCTATATTAATCAAAAATTGACCCTATACATGTACACTGTACATTGTAATTATTAAATTGTTGATGGTCCTGATCACAAGTTCATACCTCTGGCAATAGAATCCAAAATGGCAGTTTAACAGAAAGGAGGAGCAGATCAGGGTTAATCTGATTTGGACTACATGTATTTTAAGTGCAATTTTAAGGAAAAATATTATTTCACTGGTTTCTTTGCTTTTTGATCCAGGTCAATGGGGGTTGATCTGACCCAAATTATTGACTGGGTAAATTTGGTCCAACCTTTGAACCTACCTGCCCAACTTTGATAATCTTACAAGATCTTTTAGAGCAATTCATTTGAGGATCTTGCAGAATATCTTTGAGATCCTGACAAGAATGGCCAATTCCCTCTATGAGGGTTCATCATCTTGGACTGGATGGATGTTGGTCAAGTATCAGTTGATTTTTCAGCCAATATGTGTGTCAGTGGAGAGTCTGTTAAGTAATGGCGGACATATTCCACTTGTACTCAACTGACACCTGACATGACCATTATATAAGCCCTGTATTGGTCAATATATCAGTCCAGTGTCGGCCAACCCTACCCTACATGTATCTACCTAACAGTTAACATGATCCACCATTGTTGGGCTGTTCTGCACTCTGAGTAATGCACATTTTTGTGTGCCTTGCTCTTTCAAGTTTCACAAATTTTCATTGCAGTTTGAGAAAGTTCACCCTGGCACACCACCATTCACTCCACGCTCTAGGAAGGTTTGTGCTTAAGGTGGCCGAACACAGTTTTCAAGAGCCTATGCCTAATTCACCATTACTTTTAAGCTATTTATACTTTGGCGCCCGTTTTTTGCAAGAGTCAAGGTTAACCACAGAAGAGTTTATTTTTTCTTTTACCATGGCAACGGCGCTAGTTAAAAACAAGGCTAAAACAATGGTTTTTGATTAGTTAAAAAAATCCAGTCGTTAGATTTTTTCATCATTTGCCCACTACTAATTGACACTAAATCCCTTCCCCTTCCCTAAATCCTTGTCAACACTATTTTAATAATTTGACATAGGCGATTTTCGTAATTGACCATAAACCGTTTTTACTGCATGTTCTGTATTGTTAAAAATCAAATTTTTTGCGATTGATCATTTACGTGGTTTCTGAACTATTTTTTTGCCGAATTTCTTGAAATTCTAACGACTGGATCGTTGGAAATCGGCAAGTTTCTGCAAAAGCAATCGGTCTCAATTTTTTTGAGCAACTGCGCATGCGCTGCATTTAACTGGGTTCTTTCGGTAACAAAGAAAAAGCTGAGAATTGCTGGGATCTTTGCGTCGTTACCTTTTCTAACATATCTTTGTAATAGAAAACTAAAGCCATCAATACACTGCGTTCAATAATAGAGAAAAATGGCGCAGAAAGTGCGAGTGTTGAGTAAAAAAGCATCGCTCTATTGACGGCATCAGTGTTTGTTTTGCAATCCTTGTGCGCGCGCTGAATTACATCAGCAAAAGCGCGCGCGAAAACTGTGTTCGGTCACCTTAACTGATTTTATAAATAATTCCTTACTTGCTAGTATTGGATACAGTTGGATTTTAAACAGGTTATAGTGCAATGTTTGCAGTAGGCTGCAGCAAGTAACATTGTTGATAGCTAATAAGTAAAAGAAGTTTAGAATGCTGGTATAGCATTGACATTTTTTCTCTAGGTTTTAGTGCGTAAAGTGTGTATATGAACAATGATTGTTAGGTACTATCTCTTTCCTTGTTCCTCGATGAAGGTCGTTTTTACATTATGTAAACTGGTGTCAGTCAATCCTGAATCCTCAAACTCTGAAATTAATGTACTTATTAATGTGAAAGCAGAGGTAATCGGGAACTAAAAGGAACAAATTTGAGGAAACTTTGTCACTCAATAATCACACCAATTCCAACACTAGTGTGTCATATGCAAAATTGCAACTAATATTCCTTGTTTTCTCAATCCAGATTGTCCGTGCAGAACAGATAAATGCATCAACACCATTGATGGAGTCAATGGAGTCTCCCACTGCTTTTCCGAGAACTGTGCTGTCACCTATTCCAGGAAGAAACACGGCTATAAGAAGTACTGATGCCACGACACGTACACCAGCACCTAAGAAAAGAGTGGCATTTGATGTCGTTGACTCTCCAGATTGCGCTTCTCTTAAAACACCATTATATAGAGCTACCCCTTACCTATCCAGACTTGGTTTGAGTACACCCTCAGGCGTGATTTATCCTCCGCTATCCAAGCACAAGCGGACAACGTCTGTGTCCAACCCGGAAGATTTCGCTTCCCCAAAAGATCATTTAAGGTATTGTACAGGTCACACTCCTAGGAACAAAAGACTTCCAGATGACGCGCTCTTCACACCATCTGGATTTATGAGCGGCACTGTGGCTGATGGTTCGTGTGAAGAGTCTTTGACGTTTACTCCCTCTCTGAAAACGCGATGCCATACTCCGCCTCAAGTGAGACAAAGGGTTTCAGAGGTTGATCATTCGGTAAGCTTATGATAGCTTCCCGGCATGTCCACAACAAGTAGTACTGTGGAAAAGTCAATACCAAATGCAATTCTAGAACTAAGTCTGGCATTCAAGACCGACCAACTTCTCCGTCTATTTATAGTTTCAGTGTTTAGACAAATTATTATCTGTCCCAGCTGGCACACAAACTATCAATCTTAGTGATTTGTCACAGACAGAAATTCGACCCTGGTATGAACTTCAAGGCGTAGTACAGATCAATTTTGGTGGCCTTTTTACAAAACAAAATTGGGAGTATACACTGTTTGTCAGTTGTAGATTAACTGGCCGGTGACAAGAGGTTATTTTAGCAGTTGGGACGAGTTTTAGTTGCTGTGGCCATTGTGGATAAGTGGCCATTATAGAGGTTAAAATAAGAGTGACTGTATGGACTCTACTCTGGGACAAAAAAAGTAGCCTTTGGTGGAGGTGCGACTGTACAAAAAGTTAATAAAACAGACTAAACAGACTGTACAAAAAGTTAAACATATCACATTCACTCCATGACTGAGCAATTATTCAGTGGACGTGTTTCCAGCCAACGTACTTGTTGTAATTCGCTCGACAGTTCTGTCTTTTTTAATTTCAGATGGAGGAAATCTTTATTTGATAACAGTTCAGCTTGGTTCAGTCCAAACGGCACGCTCATACCATGCCTGCCGCTATCAACGTGCTCTACCACTGGGTGTTCGTTACTACTGGGCTATTTTCACAACTAAGAAAAAATGCAGATACCAACTGTAGCACTAGATAACTCTCAGATTAACTTAATCGATTCGTGCGCGTTGCTAAGGAGGTGGAATTTTACAAGCATCAGCCTGAGCACGGAAAATTCGAACAATTCAACATCTTACAAATTTAGCAGCTTAAAGATATCAGTTAATGGGCCTCTGATACTACACTTTTTTAGTTGACACCATTTTAATAGCTTTATACAAATGCCAGTGATTGAACAACTAATGGCCATTTTCATGATAAGTCAGGTCGCAATTTATTCTGATTACGTCATTGACTCATGTATCGAGCGCTCACTCTGTGAAGAAACATAAACAAGTGAAGGGCTTGGTACTGATTGCATTAACTTTGCCTGCAGTTTCCTCTCTTCATAGGCCACTTCTTTACCAAACACCCCAAAAACCAAAAAGAAGTTTTAAATGAGAAGTTTTCAATATATTTGTGTTTGTGCATGACTTTCGGAGCTAGGTCTAAGTGGAAGAAGAAATAGATTGGAAAATATTCCTCAATAGGCTTTTTGAAATAAACACATCCAACCTTATCCAGAGATCTATAATCTTTTTTATGCAGAAGGCCGTGGAGCAGCTTCAGCAAAACGATCCGGTGATTCCAGAATGTTTTGGCTGTCTACCATGAGTTCATCGTTATCTAACTACAGCAAAAGTTTAAAAAAATATGAAAATGAGAAGAATTGGGTGTGAACGCTGCTTATAAACCCTAATTTGAATTATAATCAGTTTAAGACTCAAATTTTCTCAAGTTAAAAAAAAAAACGTAGGAGCGGATTCAGAAAATTTTCGTTGGCTGTGAATCTGTTCCTATTTCACTTTTTATGCTTGGCCAGCAGTTGCATCTTAACATGATAAGAAACAATGGGTGTTGTTGGACCCTTTTTGAGTTCTAATGTGAGGGTTTTTAATGGTTATGCTTGTGTCATGATAACGATTTTGCATCAGGAAAAAGGCCATAACTTGTTCAACAATCATTGCACATTTGGTTGATAGCGTGATTGCACATTCATCAAAGTAGAAGTGCTGGAAAGAAACTGAAACACAAAGAAACAGGCTTTCATCCCGACTGGTAATCCTTTCATTCACATTACTAATTACATGCCCGAAGTTTGACTCCCAAGAGTTGAAGAGTTAGGTTAACAATACCACACAATGTCGTCATTTGACCACAACTACCAGAATTCATTCTTTCTCCTTTATTATTTACATTTTGTAAATCACAGTGAAGTTTAACTAACAAATGCCATTATTAGAACAAGAAAAAAAGGCGAAGGATTCTGGAACTTGTACTCAAGTAATACCATGCAAATTGCCTATTCAACATTTAACAAATAGGATAAAGAAAACTTGTACATATTGCAAATAGACTGTTAGTATATTTTTAATATTCAGTGAAAAGTTCATTGTTCTTTTGGTTATGTTCTTGTGGTTACAACGAATATAATCGAGCTGTTAAGACGAAATCCGATAGGACATCGAGCAATTTCAATTTTTAGTGGACAAAAACCCCTTACCAGAATAATTTGAAGTCTGCTGATATTACAGTCTTTTTTGGAAGGCAAGTTGAAGAAATCAGGTACATTTTACCAGTACTTTCAAGTGTTCATATGAACTTCAACATTTTGTTTTTCGACATTTGGTGTTGCACAGAAGTTTGCAATACAACATGAATAGTCTTGGTACGAAGCTTTTGTCCACTTGTTAATCAAAGTTGTGATGGATTTCTTAATTTATCCACAATATTTCATGTTGAAGCTATATTGATCAAGTTTCCTGGAGGTAAAGTTATTTATTGATGCGTGTTCTCTTAGTGAGCCTATATTTATACATGTAATTGTTCAAAGTAATGCCAGTTTCATGGTAACTATTTGCTTTCTTCAGTTTCTTGTAAAGAAAAATAAACTGAATTTCATTTTAAAGTGTTTTCTATGTTGCATCGCGCTTTGAATATCTTTAAAAACCACTCATCGACGTTTCAGCCTCTAAAGTGCAGGCTTTCCTTCTCATAGAAGCACAAGAAGACTAAAATTCGAATGTCGATGTGCAATATGTCAGTCCCACCTCCTAGTGAAGACAATTTAACGGTCCAACTTAAGGGTAACCTTAGACTACACGCTTTGATTTCCGGGCATTCGCTACAACTTTCCCATGAGAATAGTCGATGTGTAAGCTGTGATTTCCTGCAGCCTCACCGTGACGACAATTCTGACCACATCAGGCTACCTTACCCTAGGTTCTAAGTGCTAATTTTTGTTTAAAAAAAACCCCTTCTATTTTGCACCTCTTGGAATTCCCCTGCTGCTACTAAGGCTTCGAATTCTAAACTAAGAGAGGGTACAGCAAAGGAAACCCGTGAATTGATTTTTTCGTGCTTATCATCCGCTATTGCTCGTGGGCGCGTACGCACTACGATGACGCCGACGACGGAGTTGCGCAACATGGCGGCCATACTCCAGCTAATAGGTTAACAGAGACACAGCCTTCGTGTCGATTCTGCTGATACCAATTTTCTTGTTGTGGTGAAGAAACCTTTCGCGAAGGACGCAGATGAATGAATAAAGAGAGGAGCCCCGAGAGAGGGCCTTAACCTTTACTCTCTTCTTTTACTACTCTAAGTTTTTCCGGTAAGATATAGATTTAGCCAAGCCCAAAAGCGGAGCTCCTGGGCCTTGTTCAAAACCCGATTAAGGACGTTTGCGCTAATTGTTTCTGCGCATCCTTACTGCGCATGAAATTCACACCCCACATCCCATCGATCACGCGCGCTAAGTAGTGAAGTGAACAATAACAGGGCAAATAGCCATTGCTATAACTTTGCATGGATTTAACGTTCTTCGATGTTCGGTGATCCCTATTTTTCTTTCGATGGGTCATTTCCTCTGCAGAAAGTATCTCTCACTCGTTCGCTTCGCTCACTCGTGAGAGATACTTTCACCACTCGAAGATAAAATTCGTATCCTCTATATGTCAGGTCAAGATGTACAAATCATGGGTGTGTTGCAGTGACGATGCTTCGTTGATTACGACTATTTTGCAGAATGCGAAATAGGAGTTTAGTGAGCGAGCGCGAATTCACTCGCTTGGTCGATCGCTCGGTCACTCCTTCCTTTCTTCCTTCCTTCCTTCCTTTGGTCGTAAACTTTTGTTTGCATTTCCGCTGACCAATGCACAACTTGACTTAACGAAGAGAAAAATGTCGTCGAATGGTTCGGCAAATGTGAAACACAGTGAAGCAATGAGTGATGAGATAATTACAGCTATATCAACAGCATGTGGTGCGAGCATTTTCTTATTTTAATTGTTTTAGAAAAAAACCTAGAAAGCATTTGTTGTCCTAGTTACGAAATTAACGCGAGCTCCTGGCAAGCATGGGTTTTAATGCATGAATATCGGGCAAAATAATAAATTATTATAAATGGGGAGCACTTATTAGCTTCTTGGGGGAAAAAGAAACAAAAAGCACGTCGGAGGGAAAAAAAGAAAAGAAAAAAAATTCGTGCGTTTCCCATGCCGAGTCTTGAACTCTCGTCCTTCATGCTTGGTAACTTAACCGCAAAGCGTGTATGTGTATGTGTCTGGAGCGTTATGCATTATTGTATTGTGGAGTCAGGGTAAGGGATAGAAGAAAGAAATTCATTTTTGCAACAAAGCCAAAATGTTTTCATCTTTTCTGCTTATACTGATGCATGACTTCATCATGCAAAATAGTCGTAGCCTCAAAGAGGCCTTTGATTTTTCTTGTGGTGATGCGGTGTTCGTTAATTTTTGTTGTTGCAGTGTTCCTAACCCCCATGACCCCCTCGACATTCCTCTTGTGTTGTTACAGCAATTTCCATTACACTCAAATTCTTCATCCTTGGTTTTAACGGGTTGCTCATTATTTCATGAAATGATCTCACAATGACTTCGTAATGACGTCATAGTAAAATCACTAAGAAAGTTTGATGAACTCCCAGGTGACTCGTAAGTACTTTAAGCCCCTATTTAAAAACTGATATTGCATCGCATTGCTAGATAAAAATAAAAATAGCAATCAAAGTTTACAGGACTGATGGTCTGGAACCAATCCAGAAAAACGGTGTGGCATACATGTTAGAAATAGGAAATGAAGTTAATTTGACATGAAAATTAATTTCACATGAAAACCAAGAATAAACGACACAGCAAAATGACTGTTCCAAGTCCTTTATTTCAAATTGAAAACTATGGGATGGTTTAACTGCATAAAAGGAAATCATGCAGAGTGAAGGCACTATTTTGTCCCACTTCCATAAAGTCTATTCCACTTAATGTACAAATCGAGATCTTTCTCGGAGACACTAGCGCGTACTTGGTGTAACGCCTCGTCAAAATCCTCAAAGACAATTGGTCGAACCTGAAATAAACCAAAAGACGTGTAAACATTTTCTGTATTACATATGACAGTGGTGTTCAAAACGATTTTGAGGGGTTTGTACGTTGCGTTACGACAGCATAAATTTTTCAACATTAATTTACAAACAATATTCAAATAAAGAGGCCTCGACTGTGCTCTGGTCTGCTGTAAAGCACACAGGAACCGGTAGTCTCCTTCACAGCCGTTTCTTGGGATGTCACGCAACGCTCCCCCCAAAGAAACGGCTGCTCACATCCCAACAACATTCCTTTCCATTGTGGTTGTGGTTTGCTTGCGGTCTGTTTAACAGACCAATCACATAACAGCAAAGTGCGAATGACGTAAGCTTTCGCGCGGAAATCAGGATCTGACAGACAATCTAGCTAGTGTACTGGCGGACGAAACGCCGAAAAACAAATTGTAAATGAAAGTCACAA
>OMLO01002192.1_pt1 | contig 15585 bp, 10 predicted proteins | sample 1674811 | NCBI WGS metagenome assembly OMLO01 (sample SAMN06265003, study PRJEB25207) | coral metagenome | isolation source: Coral host | place: Mexico:La Bocana,Puerto Morelos, Mexico | collected 2008-11-13 | reverse complement strand
TTAACTGGCTTTTAAAGATCAAAGTATCAGACTATAAGATTCCACATGCTCCCTTCCTTATCAAATGGTTTTATATACATTTAACACCATTAAAGCCCTGTACCCAGGACAACTCCATTAATGGCTTCATCCTCCAATGAAAGCCTGCAGGTGTCTGCAAGTGAAGTCATTTCATGCAAAATAACAAATGCACACAACAAAAATGTAATGTGTTCTTTAATGTTATACCCAGTGGTTTTACTTTACGTCCAATCCGTTCACTTGATATATAATGTTTACAAAATACTACGATAATATTATAGAAATGCACCACTACAGTCTAGAGGTAAAGTAAAAATGCAAATATACAGTACATAATACAATTTTATGATCAAGACTTATAACAAAATCATTATGTGTAGAACACCAAAATCCTTGTTATAAAAGAGATCTTCATAAAAACAGCATTGCCGTCACACATCGTCATCTTCCTAGAAGGTAATTTATGACAGCAACACTATTTTTAGCACAATTAGTATTACTACCAGTAACATTCATAATTCACTCATACATTGCAATACAAGAATAACCAACACTGAATCTTGAGATGGCCACCATTCACATGACCATACATATCAACAGACATAAAATTTACAGCAAGAATTGCTACAGTTAAATAAAAAAACAACAATAAACAATTTACTTCTAACATAAACAAAATTCTCAAAGTAGTAAAAATTTTCAATGTATATTTCATCAAACTTGTTCATAACAGAATATGCACTGTCTTACAAGCTGACCTTAACACGACTCTGAGTTTTCTCTTCTCCTTCTTGTTACATTTTAAGTGGTTAACTACTAACTTAAATCTCATAATCATCATTAGTAATTGACAATAATGATGAAGCAATAATATTATTTGCACTTGAACATCAAAATTCTCAATTATCAGAATTACATATCACAGGGTATCACAGTGTAAAAATAAAATAAAGACACAAGGCCTTATTTGGAGCCACATATATACATTTAGGTTAACCAGAAAAGTAAAAACACTAACAATATTGACTCCAGCATACAAAAGTTTAAACATAACTTGAGTTTAAAGAATAAAGACCTGCAGGTTTTTATTCACTTAATCAATTCATCCAATCCTTCCTGTCTCCTATCCAAACATAATTTCACCTACTCCCCCCCCCCCCCTTAGTCAATAAAGTACAGTACATACCTTCACAGTTGACAATTCTACTGCGGTGGTCCTTGCTGTCCTCCTGGGGGTCCTCCTGGTGGTCCCCCCGGCGGTGCCCCTGGGGGTCCCTGTGGCTGTGGTTGTGGTTGTTGGGCTGGTACTCCAGGTTGTTGTGGTTGTCCAGGTTGTTGATAGGGGTAATAGTAGCCCTGCTGTCTGTAGTATTCTGCCCAGGCTTGAGTGTAATCTGGCTGGCCTCCCTGACCTGCAGATTGATCATAGCAGTTAATATCTAGGCTTGTAAATCACATTTAAATCAACTTGTACAGTTTTAACACCAAGCTTAAAAAACATATTCTTGCACTTTGAAGAATTTTGTCTTTTGTTTTTATTTCTCAGATCAAACGTAACATATGCGGACATCAGTACCACTAGAGTTGCACAATTTTCTAGGAGAACAGTCAGGTACATAAAAAACATCAATGTGTCAACAAAGTAGTGTAGCATATGGTATGTCATGCTTGAGGTTATTGTTGTCAAATCACGGTCAAACAAGTGGTATAAAATAAGTTTTTCTGTCAGTCCACTGGAGGTGACCTCTGGGCTGTGTTACCTTTAGTTGCTATAAATGTGTATCTCCTTGCACCAGACTAAAAGATTGTTTTGGTTGTCATACCTGATGCTGCTTGTCCTGCAGCCGCTGCAGCTTGTTGCTGGTAAAACTGTTGATAATAAGCTGCCCATGCTGCAGAATAATCTGCTTGGCCTTGAGCTGACAAAGACAAAATAACACATATCAGCCCAATAACAATAAACAGCAGAGTTTAGCACCTAAGCAGAAGGCAATAAAACTGATAATGCTGTTTGGGGCTTTGGGTCTGTTGACTTAAGGAACTTAACAGTCAGAAAGTTACTTTCTGCACAACGATTGTCAACTACTGGACTTGTACTGTTATAAGTTTGGGACTGTTGTTGTAGGGATGGGATCTCTGCACCTGAATCAGTGGCACATGTTATTTCTCAGAAATTGATACTAGACAAAAACTGAGGAGTGTGGTACTATGTTAAGAGCAAAACTTTCCAACTTCAATTTGGTGCTATGAAATAAAGTTATTTTCAATTGGTGATGCTTACCTTGGCCTGGCTGTTGGCCTTGCTGCTGGCCCTGAAAAAAATTACAATTTGTTAAGTTCTGCTTTATGATTATTTAGCTTACCAATATATGTAGCTAACTAGTGAACAAGATAAATTTCCCTAGCTCTATTGTAGAAAATTGCATGAAAATTGTAATTATTTCTGTATTAGTTAACTTTTCATCTACATTGCCAATGAAAAACCAGCTGTGCTTTTTCAAACCCTGAATACACTGCAAGTGACAACACATATGTTATGTAAATGTCCATCAGCAAAATAAAAGGCAATCACGTTAGACCAAGAAAAGTTTCCTTTGAAACAAGAAATTAACTTTTCCCTCAGTCTCCTCCAGTTCTGCCCCACTTATTCACTGTTTCTTACTTGTTGCTGAGGAGGCTGTTGCTGCCCATACTGCTGTTGTTGCTGGCCATATTGCTGAGGTTGCTGCTGTTGAGGCTGTTGATTATACTGTTGTTGCTGCTGTCCATACTGACCATATTGTGACCACCCTCCCTGTTGCTGTTGTTGCTGTTGCTGCTGTGGTTGTTGGTTCCAGCCAGGTTGGTTCCAGTTTTGTCCTTGGTTGTAATTATTGCCACCACTTCCTCTTTCACCTTCAATCTTTTCCCTGATTAATTGTTGGGCATGTTGTATCTGTTGATCTGTACCTTTTGTAAGAATACAGAACAATGGTTTAGATTTTCCATTATATGGTAATTTAGTTTACTACTACAACCAGCCACAGGTGTTTGTTTAACAAAATCCCTGCCACATTGTTTGAAGAACCCAACCCAGTTCATGCCTCAGAGAATTTTAACATGATACAAGACAGTGACATGCAGTCTTATTTTACTTGAGGTGGCACTAATCTTTGTATCGATAAAATTAGGCAAGAACCTGCAAAACACGCATTTTGTTACCATATTTACCCGTGTATAAGTCGACCTTTTAAGACCTAAAAATCAGTCCAAAAAATTGCCCTCGACTTAAACATGGGTCATCAGTTAAATAATTAGCATAACAAGTGTCTTTTAATGTTAACATACGGCAGCATAGTTTACAACATATGTTCGCTTTGTAATCTGTTTCGTATATCAGAGCTTCAAGTTAAAATACATCAACATAAATTCACTAACTGTTAAACCTGAATGGTTTAGATACTTGCTGCCTCAATTTTCTCATAAAGAACAAATATTTTTTCCTGTAAATAAGCCGTAAAGCTGCTCGGAGAAAGCTTCTTTCGCGCTTCAAACTTCTCTGCTTAGTAACCTGGCAGTTTCCAGTACTCTACTAATTGTGAGGCTTGGCTACCAAATTCCATAACACACGCTTTGCAACGAGTCGTTTACAAAGAATCCTGAGCATCTTTGTTGTTTTGCCTGCTTATGAAGCCACTTTTTTCTCTTCAAACTTAAAAGAGGTTTGTTTTAAATCTTAAAAAATATTGGGCTTTCCCATTTTCCCTTTAAGCTTTGTTTGAAGGGATTCCACTATTATACATGAACATTGCCAATACCTCGTATGATGAAGGACTTTGTTGGAGAACTTTCTGGAATCATTCTGTTTAATTCCACGTGTGCACCACACAACTTGATTATCCCTCGGATGGTTTCCCCTCCTATGGAGAACAAAGCAGCAAATCTCAAATTCTGTCCTCAGCATCAGGTCATCCTCGAGTGATTTTGTGGAATTACAAATAGACTTCACACAACTTAACTGATGTGAACTTTCATTGGTTATCATTGGCCTGAATGTTTAACTGTCCTGAACAGATTCTGACTTTTTTCCTCTATTTCTTGCAACTTAGGGCAACATTTTTGAACCCCTTTCTGCCAAGAGCTACAAAGTAGGGAAACTACTAAATCACTAGACTAGGTCATGAGAACTCTGTATGATTCCACCCATGGAAAACTGTACTAAATTTCCTGATTGTTATTGGTCAAAGAAGATAATCATCACAACATCAGGGAGCGTTAAATCAAAATACCAGTTTATTAACAACTGTAGAACATTGGATAATGCAATTCAAGTGTTTTCATTGGCTGAGCCATCATCGGTTATGAGCCATTATACCACGCTCTTCAAATAATTTATGGCAAGCATAAGTATGATTATTTTGGGCATTTTGCTTTTATTTTATTTTAGTTTTCTATACTTTGGGGTTGTTTTTACTAATAAAATAATTATTCCAAAAGTACTTATTGAAAATGAGATCAGTGCTGGAACAGTCGGTTATGGGACATTGTCTGACCACATTTTCAATATGCCTGGGCCATTATTATGATCAGACAAGATGTCCAACACATTTTGACTTCTTCCCTTGAAGGTATTGTCTGACCATAAAAGTTGGTTAGATGCATTGGTTAAGGGGCTAACATCTCATCTCTAGCAACCGAAAATTCATTCAGACACCATAAAAGTTTGTTGCTTTCTCTTCCATGTCGAAAACGAGCACATGCCAACAAATCCGATACATGTACATAATTCCCCACCAAAAATTAGGTAATGGAAAACTGCTCTTCATTCAAAGTTCGAAAGGTACATAACTCCACCTCTTTATTGGGCATATAATAGCTGTACTGTTAAGTTTTTTTAATTTCTTAAGAAAGATAAGATCATGATTACATTGGTATCAATAAACTTTCTGAAATGAACTATGCAGAGCAAATCCTTCAAGTAGTGGATGACTTGCATCCTGCACCCCTTTATTTTGAAATCCTTGCACAAGATAATGTTGCCAAGAGAAAGTGAGGCAGTTGCCTAGTAGATAAAGTCAACGATCATATTCAAAATCATTACCCTTCAATTAGTTATGCTAATTAACATCTGATCAAATTTATATGATGTCCAACTCAAAAGAAGACTTAAAGGACAGATGTCCTATTAAAGAAGAAAATATCCAGCTCACTGTAAGATCATTGATTATAACCAACTCTTATCCAAGGCACATTCATGGAATAACATTGTTAAATTAAAATATACCTCCACACCTTGAGTTTGGTCACAGAAATTTGACAGATTTTTGGCTCAGTTACTCACCTTTTCCAATGACAAGTCCACATTTATTTCCTGGTACTGGGTATTCAACAGAGGTTATTCCAGGCATGTTGGCAGGTGGACCCCTGGGAGGTGGACCCCCTCGTTGCCGAGACTAAGGGTCAAACAAGGAAAATACATGTGTAGCTACAGTACTGCTCAGAAGAAACCTAACAGGGAACTCGTTTGTGAACAGGTACAGAATGGATACCAAAAGAAAATGGAACCGATATGGAATGGTAACTGATAACAAAATCAAAAGAAAGATTTCTCTAGAACACATAATAAAAGAGAACAGGTTCTTCAGAATGCATGCTAGTTAGTCATGCTTTTAGAGCACTTACCAGGGATTTGGAAAGGAATTTGGAAACCATGCAACTTTTTATATATATTTGTCCAATTTTTGTCCAGCTTGGCAATCTTGAGAAATGACAGAACAAATCATCCTGTCTATTTTTTATTTGCTTTTTATATGCATTAAGCAAGTAGTGTTGTTTGCCAACTTTGCAGAAGTATCAGCGAGGATAAAAAAACAACGTCACTAAAATTGTCACAAAATGTTGTGTTGCACTTGCTTTGCCTTGTTGGCAGTACTGCGCTCTACTCCCATCTTCCAGCCAAGTTTCAGCAGCATTCGCTCAACAGTTTTCAGTGATACTTCATTGTTAAATCTCTATCAAATTATTTATGTATATACAAGAGCTGAAAGTTTGTACAGTGTATTTTGCTTGCATTTCTTCATCGTTGGCATTATAAGTGTTTGGTAAGCTGGTTACTTCTTCCTTTCCTGGTTCAATCACAGACTACTGGTCAGTGCCTATCCGGCTTTAAAGTTACAATACCATCTTTTCTTATTTTTTTGAGTAACTAGACTCACATTTTCAACACAGAAATGGACATGCAAACGAGTGTTGCTAATATCATGTGGAATGGCAACAGAATACCTTCTGTCAAGCCTTCCCTCAAGTTTCTTCAAATCAGTGTTGTACATGTACCTAACAAACAAATCACCCCCTAGTGCTCAAAAAAAGAGAGAAAATTCCTGCAGGCTCACCTGTTCTATGATTTCTTGAATCATGCTCTGAACATTCTGGACCTGCTCTGGTGTACCCTGGACAGATGCCATTCGATCAGGTGCATTTGAGTTATCTTCTGTCAAGATGCCAGACAAAGGAAGAAGGATGAAAGATACAGGTTAGTCTACACAGTTCAAATATATCACATAAAACAGCATACACTGAACATCATCATTTTCAAAGTGAGTTCCATTAGTACCACAAAAGATTTAATTTCTCCCCTATTGTTTATCACTCAATAGGCTAATTAAATTCAGTACTGCTACGTTTTTGGTTTTACAAGCATGCACTGTAACTTCTGCACTCCCTTTGCACGTTAACCGACACTGGTGAATAAAGCACAACCATAAAGATGCAAACTTCCCACACTCCAAGATTGAAAACATGCAACCTATTCAAAACTATCTAAAAATCCTTTGTCCTCTATTTTACAGATTTTCATCAACACTGACAACTCGCATGTACCCTGTTCCATAGGCTGAAGATTAACTACCACCAGGAGAGGAGGGAGGGGGTTTAAGAGGCTTCAACAGGAACAAAAAGTCTGACATTTGTAGGTAATTAATTTGTTTCACTCCTAGAGAATACATGTCTGACATTGACACACTGGTTTAACTTACTCATATTAAATTGCACTTTTGCTCCTGTTTCTGACTGTATTCTTTTGATTGTTTCACCACTCTTTCCAATAACAAAACCCACAATATCTCGTGGAACAGGAACCTGTCAAGGAAAATCCAATGCATAGGAAGATTTCTTAGCATCATTGCCATGCTTTTGCAATATCTATGTAGCCATGGCTTGATTTTGAGAAACCCTCTTTAACCCATGCACTCACAGAGCTCTTCAGCTTTTTCAGCCTGGCCTGGATAGGAGACAAATTAGCTCTAATCTACTCAAATAGGCATTTGCAACATGCTACATGTAGCATGCCTTTCTTCCACTAACACCAGGGTTGAGGGCATCTTTGCTTCAGCATACACAGAAATCAAAGTACGTCTTTAGGCATTTCCAGTTTTTTTATTAATTTTTTCACCTTTCTTTATTCTCCTTTTCTGATCTTTTTGCAGCAGTGATTGACCTTCCACTGGGTTTGCTTCCAGTTCAAGAATTTTTGAGAAGGTCCTTTGCCATGGGTAATTTTTACCATGGAGTAGCTAAGTTTAGTCAAAGGAAATTTTGCTGGGAGTTTTTAATTTAAATTTGTGAGCACTGTCATGCATATCTTGGGCTCCAGTAAGCCAATCACTATCTGTATCATTCTTCCTGCAAAACTTGAATATAGATGATGCCAATTTTGGTCAAAGGTGATGACATCAGAAGTGGAACAAAGGGCAATTCCACACAGGAATCAATGGGCTAGACAGGCTCTAGTTAGCAAACAACTTGTCAATGTTGGAGGCCTATTACTGCTCACCACCCCCACTTGCTCATACATAAACTCACTCATCCTTTGTTAAAAGAAAAGCACCGAAATATATGATTTTATGTAAATTAATTTTGTTATTTTAAAACAATTTTATAAACCAGCACATTGTTTTCCAAATTTTTCTTTAAACAAAGTTTTTGTGCAGCAACGTTAACCACTTGCTTGAAGTTGTATTTTTTTCAATCCATTTAAGAGATGCAGTTTCAATTCAGTTAACATGTACACAGATACACACCTCTAACTGTTGCATTCCGGGTTGATTTCTTGGCAAATCATGTCTGTTTCCTTTGTAGTCCAATCCAGGCATGTTTTGCTGAGATTCAATTTATAAATATCATTAAATTTATAGCAAGTTTATCTCTACACCATAACTTTTGAAAATGTTAATTTGACTTTCATTACTTTGAACTAGCATGGATCCATAGCCGGGGGGGACCAAAGAGACGAACTTCAGGAAGACTAGAAACTATTCACTAACTCAAGGAGTCGACACATAGTCTACCTTGCCACAAAGGTAATAAGAAAGAGATATGTCCAACACGGAAAGAGAGGAGTTTGTGACCTGTAACTCTGATAATATTAGGGAGATATAATATAGATTCATAGTGAGGAAGGGGGAGACATTTTGAAGAATGTTTTAGGGGGAATCTATTAGACAGAGGGGACGAAGTTGGTTGTTGAGGTGATGAAGTATTGAAAGTATAAAATTAGGACTAGCATCATGGAAACCAGTGCCAACAGGGCATATTTTGTTCCCCTCAAATTCATTTTTGGCTTGTCTTTTAGTTGACACTTTTGCTTGAGCTAATTCAATGCTCTTAAATACAAGTAACATTCAACAACAAAGGAACTGGAGTTTCAATTCCTTAAAATTCCTGTTTTTTCCCATCATCACCTGCCGGTTCCTGTTTGTTGGGTTGCCACTGACCTCAAGCTCCTTCTCAGTTAGCAAGTCCTGGACCAGGTCCCTTCCTCGCTGTGCTCTCATAGAATCGCCCATTATCCTGAGGGGTTTCTCAGGTGCATTAAGATATGGTCCATCCTGAACCATCATCATTCTGCACTGTGCTCTCTCCTAGAAATTATTATGACCAAGAGTTGCTTTCATGCATAGAAATGTATCATTCCAGTCCCTCAAAAATTGAGTAACTAAGATATTTTTGCACATGAATCTATGGTACTTCCTTAGAATTGCCAAAAATGCAACAAATTCAAAATCAATATTGCCTTAGTACAAGAAATGCTAAATATAAATTCAGCTGCATTAATTATACAGGTAATTTGGTCTCCCAATACAATTTTACTACTTAGAGACAATTTTCTTAAACAACTGTCATGTCTCAGATCAGCAAAACCTTGGTATTATCGAACTGTACCAGTTTACAATCTTCTTGTCAGAAAATAACAATATCATGCATTACAAAATCACATGTGGAATGTGGACAGGACCATGCAATGTTGATATTCATAAAAAACAAACCTGAAGAGCCTTGATGGTTTCACCTCCTTTACCTATTTAAGTGGGATTATTCAAGATAACAAAACATTGCTTATTAATTTCTGAAAGAAGGGAATAACATTTAGCATTTGAAATCTCTTAACACTGACAATTGAAAGTTGAATAGTATAAAGGTGTTTTCTACAACACTGACATGACAAAATTAGCAGAGTATTATATAATCACTCTCTAAAAACTCAGAAGTCTGTATCAAGTTCTAGAAGCAGAATACCAGATACTGGAATGAGCTTGCATGATGTATTTGGCGGAAAGAGAGGCTCAGCTGTTTACAACTTACCTATGATGAGACCAACTTTACTAGCTGGTATCATCATTTCAATAACTTGTTCACCAGGAGCAACAACTGGCAATGACATCTGAAACAAGTTAAAACAACATTTGCAAATTTTTATGATGTTTGATGTACCACAATGTGATTTAATCTCAGAGACAAAAGGAGAAGACATGACATTGGTTGCCAAAAACAATCCAGTGGCCACCGCTACAAGCATTTGAAACAAATTATTTACTTTGACAGTAAAGCACTGGGGAGCCCAATAAAGTTCAGTATTGCTTCTGTTTCAGGTTGAGAATTTATAGTCTCTCCAGACACTGTTCTTTAGAATGCAAGTAATGGTTCTCTTAAGGAATTACACATCACTGAAAGAGCAGTCAAATATCCTTACCAAAGATTCTGGAATCTTCCCTTCCTCACATATCCTATTTAACAAATTCTTTGCCTTCCTGTAACACAAAGAAAGACAAAAATACCAATTAGCAGAGATTTCTAACGAGGCTGCTAAGTAGTGGTTAAGTTTACATTGTATTTTCAAACTTTAAAATCTTAATTTTACAATAATTATTATTATATCGTAATTCAACTGGAAGTTAAATATTTCCGGTATTGGCGAGTTTGATATTGTCAGATCTGTACGGTCACTCTACAGTGAGTCATGTCAACTTGACTACTGTGCAAAAACAAACTGCCTGAAAATTAAAAAATGCTTAATGTCTATCTTTAATAGCTAAGATTAGAATTCTCTTTACAGACACCCAATAGCACAAAAAAAAATGCATGGAAGTTAGTGCAGGTTTCCAGCCAACTAATCAGAATCGACATAAACTGCTTTTATTGTAAAACACACACTTACTCAACAGCTTGCTGTGTTCCATTAATAGATACATGTCGATCTGGTGGTGCTATCTGTCCAGGGGGAGGGTCTATCACAAAAAGACGAAAGATGTCAATCTTTTAAACAATCATACAATGAATGAAAACAATAAATTTATTGACCATAATAAAGTCACAGCCTTGCACAGAGCATTGTAAGATGGTCTCCATATTGACAGCATTAACATGTAAACAGAAAAGCTTTTTCCGCATCAATCAATAAATATTGTAACTTGTCAAAAAAGATTGTCTGCCCACCATTAAAAATTAGCAAGTACATAGTAAAACTTGTTTGGAACCCAATGAAGTGTGTTCCTAACCATATTGACCACTGTTACTGGTCTTGCCCAACAATTGATAGCTACCACAGATACAATTAATGCATCTCTTACCAAAGTGTAAAAGTTTACCACATACAGAACTTATTTGTTCGGATAACACAAAGTTGTTAAAATGTTCAAAGCTTACCAGGTGCAACTTGTATTTTGGCACCAGTTTCTGACTGTAGTTTATTGATTTGTTCTCCACCCCGTCCAATGACTGAAAGGAATAAAATGTTATTTGGACAATTGAAGGGGTGCATGGAAGGGTAATTTTCTTGGAGAACATTGCAGTCTTTCAGATGCCACTTAGATTCCTTATACATGCATCCCTTCAATGAGCTCAGCAAAAATTAAGTGCGTTCAGAAAATAAAAGAGCTTATGTCTGCCACAGTTCTAGGAAAGAGGGTCCCATTAGCTCATCAGCCTGGTACTAAACTATATCACTGATAGCATTAACCAGACAAAGTACCACATCCCTCCGCTTGATGCTACATTATTCTAGGACAGTACAGTCCCTGGAATTTACATTAGGCTGCACAAACACTATTACTCCAGGGAAGAAATAAGGAGCACTTACTTAATCCAACAAATCTGTTAGGAATCTTCATGTCTTCTGACACTAACGAACCAAGTCCAGCTCTACAAAGAAATACACGTGTACAGCTTATGTTGCGTAGTTTGTTCAAACAAGCTACTGGAATAAACTTGTAACAGTATTGTTTATACTACTGTACTTTTGTTGTTGTCTTTCTTGTTTTATCCTTGAAAAGTGGTAAAAATTACTACATAAATAAATACATATGGACGGGAAGGAAAGCTATTATGAAACACTGCATTTAGTGTTGTTACTAATACCAGAATCATTACATCCAGTGTGCAAAAAAGCCCACTAATTTTAGGCCTTGTCCCTTTGGCCTAGCCTGCAAGGATTTGTGCAATAATTTGAATACGGTATGATTATTTACAGGGTTAAATTTTCCATCTGCACCACAGATTTCTTTGAGCAAGCAGTAAGTATAATGTACTAGCCTGAAATGCCATTTTACGATACTTCTATAAATTACATTTTCCTCTAAAATTTTCTCACGAAGCTTCACTGGCTTGTCAGGTAAGTAAAAGACAGAATACACTAGCCCAACTGTACAATCCATTACTCCCAGGCTGTTGGACATGGCTTTTATTGCCTAAAGAATGGACCCAAATTCACCACATATAACATAAATTGCATTTCTTGTAAACATGCTAAAATTACCTCTGTGCTAGACTTGCAGCGACTTGCATAGCTATTGATTTTGGATCTTTTCCATCAATGTTCACTGAAATTGAAAATGTAACAACTAAGCTGCCACTGAACAGTACAACAACATGGCAGTGCTAACAATCTAAATATGCATGTACCATCAGGACCAACTTAGGCAGTATCCATTCTACCTACAGTCATTACAAGGAATACATGTGCTGTCAGTACAATTCTGTTTATCTCTAAATCTAGCCTACAACTTCCTCACAATTTTTTATACAGTAACAATGTTGTACAAGTGTAAATAGGACCAACAATGTTACTTCCAACAGGGATTTGCAAACATTTTACCATCTCCATAAGCCCTTTGATGACCAATTTAACAGGCCAAGTCTAAGCCTTAGAACAGTTCCTGCTTTTGCCAATATATGGTCTTTCTTACCTGCCCCTCCCAATTCCAAACACAATGTTGATAATGATCCATCCAGAGTAGACCCATTATTCTAGCATTACATTGGGAGAAGGGTGCTAAGAAAACTGAATAATGACTTCCCACTTCAAAATGTGTTACCAGTTCACATTTTGTCAGGTATCCCAAGGACTTTTGGCCAGGATTGTACACAACATTATATTAGTGTAGAATAGTTACTGTTGATTTGAACATTGGAAAAGACTCATTAGTCATCACCCTACCAATCCCAGGCTGTCAATTATGAAGGCTGTGACCTGTAACACCTGTTACAGCCGAGTGTAGTCTTGATAGGCCGTTGATGTTACAGGTGAACTTGCCTATAGTCAAGACTATTCAGCCGTAAAGTAACAAGCTCATTATGGCTGTAAGATCAGGGGAACAGATAAATGAAACTTAGTGACAGCCCTGCAGTCTATCACCACTAAAGGTTGTACCAGGACATTTTTGCAGTGTTTGCTAATTTAAAGAAATAAGCCCAAAAGTATTAAGAACCTATAGGCCTAAACAGGGTCTGTTTGCCCTAGGAAAGCACTGTCTGTCTAGACAAATACCAGTTTGCTGTTATACCCGAGTATGGTCAAAATGGCACAAACTAACAAAAATATTATTTCCACACCAAGAGGGATCACGTCTTATGGCCAGTCGAAATCATTTTTATTTGCAGCTTAGGGGTATACCATTGTTAGCTTTTTCAGTGGTTTGTGCAAAATTACACAAACAATTTTAAATGGGAAAGCAGTGTCAGAATATTAACAAAATATGAATCAGAAAGCCGTTAACATTATTACTTCGGTACTTATTTTCACTCAATGCATCGAAACTCTGAGCCGTTCAAACGCTTGGCAAATTCATATAAAGCTACCTTCGAGAACTAAATTCCTTCGAATTCTACAGTAACCACCGACTTCACATTAAAAATCAGCTTAAAATGAAACTCACCATCAGTTGCCGGTTTCTTCACAGGGAGCTCTTCACCGCCACCTAAAACTAATAAGCATATAAAGTTTAACTTACCAAGTGAACAAAAGACGCCAAGACATTCAGCATGGTTGCATACCAATTTCGTGGCTAAGCTAACTTACCGTCTTGTTCGAACGGTCTTTTCCTACTGATTTCTACAAAAAAGACAACAAAAATGTAATAAGTGTGTAGTTCTTTCAACAATCAACGTTCTAAAGCAGAGTGGCATGTGATTTCGAAACGTTTGACGACATTTTCACACCTTGTTCCGCCGAAGCCTCAGCCGCCGCAGCGCTGCTCGATCCCATACGTGCCGCAATCTAATAAAAAAATTGGTGATAAGTACGCGCATAAAAGCACCTTTACAAGACCTTGAAAGCATCAATACCTCCTTTGCTCTCTTTAATGCGTCAGCAAATGCTGAATTTGGATCCACAGGAGGCCCTGGCGGTGGTGGAACGTTGTTGAATGCCTGCATTGCGTCCGCCATTTTCAACACGTGAAGAAGAAAGAAGCCACAGATCTGACCGCAAGGTCTGATGGTATACAAAAGGACATGCGCTTCGAATGAACCACAGCTGACCCAATACTTTACGTGGGACGTCTAATAGATTAAGCCAAGGCTAAAAGCGGTGCTCCTCGGATCCGTTTCTCGAAGGTCACGAAAAGTTTTCGTACCCGGAAAGCAATAGCAAAATCTCGAGCCTAATGATCATAGAGCTTTTTTATTCCCATATTAACATGAACAGAAAAAATTCAGGCCTGAACGGAATTCGAATGCATGACCTCTAAATTGTTTTCAGTCTTTGATTTGTGGGTATAACTGCGATGAGCAATCATGAATTAATATCTTTCTCCGCAGTTCTTATAGATGATTTTTCATGTATTCATTTGCATTCTTCATCTTCTACGGGCATATTACGAACCTATAATGTGACCAGCTTCCAGCTGGCTCGAGAGCTCAAATGGTAGAGCACTGCACGGGTATCGCAGAGGTCATGAGTTTGAATCTCGCTCAACACTGAATTTTTTCAGACTTAAATTACTGCCGCCATAAGTTGTGTGCTTAACTGCGATGATCATGCATGTTTTCATATGTCCTATATACGTAGTCTGCAAAAGGATTTACCCATCACCCCAGATGCAAAAGACAAAAGAAGATATAAACTTAAGTAATACACTATTGAGATAAAGAGACGAGACTGGCTCGGTTGGTCTATCACTTATTTTTATTTATTACATAAACATCAGTGTTTCACAGGGATTTCTGCCACTGAGAAAAGCCATATATTTTCACATGTAAAAATACGATATTTTTACGTGTAAAAATATCAGCCGATCAGAAGTCTTCTTTTGTTGCTATAACAACGTGCAGCTTTGGGCGGGAATCGTTTGGTGAGTTTTTTGTAATTATCTGAGAGCTGAACATTTTCATTTGAATGTAACGAGTTGTTGTTGGACACCGACAATTTGATTTTTGTATTGTACTAAATTTACTTATATTTTGTCGTACTCGTGGCCAATAAAAGACGCTTCCCCTGAGCATGTTTGGGAATGGATTATAGTAGTGCTTATATAATAAACAGTATATGCATAGACGCTTGGAGATATGGAATTTATCTTCTCGTGTTCATATTTGATATTTCACTCGTTCGCTGCGCTCACACGTTCGATATCAACGTGAACACTCGAAGATAAATTCCATATCACCGCGCGCCCATGTATTATTCTCTATTCATTTATTTTTATCACGATTTAATGACTAGTACAAAGAATAAAAATAAGACTGGCCCTAAACGCCTCAAGACTACATAAGGAAGTGACTTTCACTCTGATAGAGTTCTTGCATACAAAATGACTTTCTAAATATTGCTCGCAGGGGTTAAATGTGTGAATTTCATGGGATGGTACTGGAAATAGGAAATTTTGAAGATTTGATGGTGTTTTAAAATTAGAATTTGAAGTTAAAAATTAGTAGGCGTACACCATACCTAGTCATCTTACTAAAACTCCTTTCGATCACGTGACTTTTGACAAACAGATCAACTTTCAGATGCCAACTTAATGTGGGCTTTAC
>OMLO01002191.1_pt1 | contig 15587 bp, 7 predicted proteins | sample 1674811 | NCBI WGS metagenome assembly OMLO01 (sample SAMN06265003, study PRJEB25207) | coral metagenome | isolation source: Coral host | place: Mexico:La Bocana,Puerto Morelos, Mexico | collected 2008-11-13 | reverse complement strand
AAATTTTAACTTTTATATCGTTCGAATCGCTGGGTAGAGAGATTTTACACAGCAGTACAAACTTGAAAGAAAGGACATGATATCTAGTTCAGTACCACTCATATCCCTTTCGTATTCCCAACTGCAGTTACAGTGTGATTACTCGAACCGGGCCACCTACATGAAAACTAGCCGATCAAAACGCAAACTGAGAGCAATGGACTAGTAGCCTCTCTCGACGGCAAGTATAACGGTCTGTATGACGTGAAAACACTAACACTGTCCACTCCTCTGCGTTATATACTCTCTAAGACATGAACGGGTAAATTGTTATAATTATGTATAGTTATATATATAATTTAGGACGAACACTTATTTTGCGACAACTAAACCAAAACTGTTGAGAGTACAAACGTTAGGATCGAAACCAACCAATCAACAACTGACAAAGGTATCTGAGACGTTCGCAACACTTAACACTTTGTTGGGTTTTCAATTTTGTTGCGATTTATTGTTCGTAATCTCGAATGTTATTGTTTTATTTAACAAAAGATCGGTATTGTTTGTTCTCAAGTAACGTTCTCATTGGCTAACTCGTTACGAAGTGGCCGGGTTCTAACAGTCACACAGTGTCAGAGGCTCTATATAAAATTTCATCAATTTTTTCACGGTTTGTGAAGACAGTAAAAAGGTCATCTCTTCGCATCATTCCAGTGATATCAAACTTTTCCCATGAAAATCCCACAGATATCTCAGTTTTAACCACATTTTCAGAATGATGCAGCGCGCGTTTTTACTTAACAGGCTTTAGGAGCCTAGCAAGACATATGGTCCCCGAGTTAGCCAGTTCATGCAGCCACAACACAACCATCTGTTATACCAATACCTCTTTTCAAACCGGTGATAAAGGATATTAATCTCGTTATCTCGCTGTCGGATCAGTTCTTTCAGCTTGTTCACTTCAGTCTGGCTCCCCAAATAGCTGCTGTCGAGGACGCCATCGATTGCAGGGGTTCTGCTAAAAGTAATAAGTAATAAAGTAATAAAAAACAGTTTCTTTCCTGAACGCACACAAATCCACCCCAAAAAATAAATTAAGCGTGCCATGGTTTTCTCTAGCCTATCACTGGTAGATTTAGTACCTCGCTTTTTACGGGCTCTTATAATTATAAGTTTACAAAAACGCAAAATGAAACAATCAGCAGTACTGACAAAGGCAAGCGCGGGCAAATTAATGAAGCCTTGGCTTGTTTGACGTCCTGATTGGGTAAGAAAAATGGAATAAAGTTTTTTCATCTTTCATCAATGCCCTTCAGTAGAGAGGTTAGAAATTAGATTTCAGTACTAAAACTAGCGAGAACGTTCAGTTACACTTAATGCAATCTCATATAATTATGCGTGCTCTGATTTTTACACGACTGGCAATCTAGCGATACACTGACCAAAGTTTACCTTAGAGGGGGAGGAGACGGATTCTTTTTGCTCCTTTCCAACACACGACTCTAAAATAAGTAGAAATGCAATAACTACTTCACACGATAAAACCTTTTTGCTTATCAAACTGTAATTTCTCCCTACAATATCAACACAACGTCAAGCAGACAAGCAATGAGAATTAGGAAGCTCGTCAACTACATGATCTTTAGTGCCACCAAGTTCTCACTACTAAAACAAGTCTATGCAAGTCATCAACGATCAGTTAGGACTACTCGTTCTTTAGCCCAGACCCATAACCATCAGGCTACCCCGCCTTCCTGGAACTAGCAAGAAGCTCTCCTGCCGTTCAACGTTGAAGGCCTGATTGATCATCGCAGTTATATATACATACGCAGTTGTCTATACGCAGCTGTGAAATTAAAGCCTGAAAAATAAATTCAGGCTTCAAAGGGATTCGAATGACCTCTGCAATACCAACAGAACTATCAAACCAACTGCGAGCTGGTGATGCTATGAGTTCGTCATATACGGTTAAGATACAAGTGGATACATGAAATATCATATGTTTAAACCACAGAGAAAGAAATGAATTCTTTCTCTGCAATTCACAGCTACTTATTAAGTTGTGTATACAACTGTGATGATCAATCATGTCTTTGTTTCTTATTCTGCAGTTCAAATACGTGATCATTCATATATTCACTTGTAGGCAATTTCGCTCTTTGCGTTTACATGTACTTCATAAACAGCAAGGCCTCTTTACCTTGAGCAGCTGAAAGCAGTAGTTGATCTTTCGCATATCAGCGCCAACACTAAGAGCTGAGTCAGGGTCACCGTCTTCAATGTAACTTTTCACCATCCTTTGGAGTCTACGGAGAGGACAATTATAGTAAAGTTAATGGTTTGAACCCAGGTGTATCAAGAATTTGTCTAGTCCAGTTCTGGCACTCTCCCTGTCAGGTAATACAACACAAGAATGTAGCATTGCATGACTGAGAATGTGACAAAAGAGAATAGTGTTGCATGACAGAGAGAGGGACCGAACTGGACTATAGTTTGTCCAGTGTGATTGGTAATTGATCGGTAGTGTGATTGATTTAGGGTAATTATGAAAAGAACTGTTGTTGGTGTCTGACGTGTTGGAGTCCTCTTGGGAGTTATGTGATAAATTGGAAGATATGAACTCTCTGGTCTTTGATGCTGATCTTGGCTGACGTTTAATGCTGTCATGTTCATGGGTAAAAATCCCTACACAAACTCTTTCTCTAAAGCTTTGTATAGGAGGCACTTTGGCCTCATGGTTATTGTACCTGACTCTGGATAGAGCAGTCTAAATTCAAGCCCTGGCTGGGGGCAATGTGAAGCTGAAGTGTAAGTGTGATAAATTGTTAAGGGTCACATCTTTGTTTAAATGCAGCTATTGTCCCTTAACCCGCAAAGGCCTCACGGACACTACTGATAAACATCAAATTTCTCTATGCAGCAAGTTACATTTTATCTAGCACACAGGTAACAAGAGTTAGAATTTTGATAACCAACGTGAACTTTTCCCGAAGCTATGATTCCTTGAGTACGGCCCATCTTCACACTTAGTTATCTCTCGTTAACTTCCAGCGCAGAGAACTTCTCCCTCTTTTTCTGTCTCCCTGACGTTTTTGTTTAATTCATTCTTAAGGAGTAGCACAGTATTTGTGGGAGGCACGTGGCCTCATGGTTGGCGCGCTTGACTCCGTAGCGAGCGCTTCGGGTTCGTGCCCTGGCCTGGGACAATGTGTTGTGTTCTTGGGCGAGGCACTTAACTCTCACAGTGCCTCTCTCCATGCAGGCAAAGTGTACTAGCATCCCATCCAGGAGGGAGCAGAAATACATGTACTCTTTCTTGCTTCATGCAGAAACTTGAGATACTGTAAGTACAGTTGTACTAGTCTGACAAAATCACTTGTATGCAGACTTTATAAATCAAATCTCATTATAATTACCTGTCCATGTCATCCTCTGTCAGCTCGCCAGTGTACTCCTGTCCTGTGGCCATTGACAGTTCATCTTTGAGTCTCTGTACTTCTGCCTTGAGCTGTGCAATCAGCTAAGGAATTATAACAAAATGAAGTTCACAAACTCAACTACCAGACGTAATATAACATCTCAACATTCCTCTAAATCAAACAACATTAAATATAAATCTGGCAAAACCACTAGTTTAGCATCACACAATTTGAATTTACATGTTCCCTATTATTTCCAAACACTGTTCTTTATTGGAACTTGGTTTCTTACTAGACTATACATTTTCTCATATAAAGTTTTTAAAACAATACAAAACCCTGGAAGATGATGCCACCAGCAATTCTCTCCTTCCCTTCCCATTCACTTCCACTGGGCCTTTTTGGCAATCACAGTTTTCAACAAATGAGAGTAATTGATTAGGGAAGCAATCTCAACTGACCAGTTTGGGATCAATTTCTTCATTGAGCAGAACATCATTCTTTATCATGGCCACTCTTTGAGCAAACCTACATGTTGAAATGGATTCCTGTAAAAGAAAATACACACCTGCTTTCTAAATGGATTCCACACAGCAAAACAATTTTGTCCACTTCAAATCAATCTCTTACACCAGTAGTCATACTGCAGATTAAAGACGTAACTACAAGTTCTGACACTTGTTCAATGGAATTTTAAACCCCATTTTAAAAGTAAATACAACTTACATCTAAGTTTTTTCTTTCAAGGGAACATGTTGCTATCATCGTGGTCATACAATTTCCTCCAAGACTGAAATACAAAAACAGAAAAGTTTCTAAGCAGATTCAATGATACAAGCTGGAAAAAGGAGAAGATATATCTGGCATTTTTGCTGTAAAATCATTTTGCCTCAGCCTGCATAAAAGCACTGACATCAGGTATTCAATAATGCTTACCTGTCTCTTAAGACTGATGTCATCATAGAGTTTCTGTATGGAATGTGACTTCTTGATTTGTCAGATAATGCCACTATCACCTGAGGTATTCAGTAACATCAAAAGCAAATTAGATTTTTTTTTTAATTCCACTCTAAGCTCCACTAATGGCCACTTTTATTGGTCGTGGCAGATGGTCTGTACACTCACTCTCAGTACCACAGCCACCTCTCCACAATGGCAATAGCCAGTTAAATATAATTATCCTAACTGCCAAAATATCCTCTTGACAATGACAAACCTTGATCTTCACTGTGAGTCGTTTCTGTTTACTTTCTGATTTGTTGATATATTTTGATAATTTTACATATTTGAATACTACATATGCACAATAAGCATAAAATTATTTTTAAACAAATAAATGCTGTATCCCCCGAAAACTAGTGTCAAATTACTCCCCTACCTCCTCATAATGGCCACCTCTCTACAATGTTCACTTTCTTCTGTCCCTGAGGTGGCCATTGTGGAGAGGTTTGACTGCAGACAAATAAAAAGGATATTTAATAGCACAGCAAGCTACATGCAACAGTTTTTACCTGTTCAAGGTAGTGAAGGGATAAGTTAATATATTTGGCTTCCGTCAGTAGAGTACCACCCACATTAGTTTTTCCAACTCTTTCAGATCTTCAATAAAGAAAAAAAAATGTGATTAATCCAACACAATAAATAATTTAATAACATCAAGTTCATGGACTCTACCAGCGACATCCCAGATCAAAAGCTATTTTAAAGTGTCCGAGTGATTTTCCTTACCCTGCGAGATCAACCAAATGAAGCTTGGCTCGTCTGATGGTAGCAGATCCAGGATCACGTGTCGAGATGTGGATAGTGAAAATGCAGTGTGATCTAGTTGATGCTTGATTCATGGGTGTCTGTGGGTGAAACCATTGCCATATTATTCTTGATTGAGACAGTTTTCTATCTGATTATCTGTGCAACTACAGAGCAGTTTTGTACATTAAGTCTCACCTCAGCAATCATCCTGTTTGTGTCTCCAAGAAACAAAAGATTGAGAGCTGAGAAAATATGAAGATATAAAATTAAGATAATTATAAATGGATGTTGTGACTGGTAACTATTGGGCAGGACCAATTTTCAGCCTGTTTTCATATAAAAAATTATTTTTCATAATTTTTGCATATTCATTGAATAAAAATAAACGATCATATGAAACACAGAAAAGTAAAAAAATCCTTGTAACTGGTCCAAAGAATTTAAACCAAAGTCAGTGCCTTCAACAACACCCAAACTCTGCCCAATCAACAGTGCTGTGTTTTACGGCCATTAATCATCTTCACAGACATCTCAGAAAACTGATGTTTACTTCAACAGGCTCAAGAGGTCACCTACATGTATGTGAGTGCAACTGGTAGATTTTGATCCATTTTGTTCTTTTTTTCTTTTAATCAACTGAAGGCTCTTTGATTGTCATTGTTGTAACTCTAAAGTTGCAAACAGATTAAAACACTGTTTGCAACCAAAGTTGAGAATTCTTCGAGATTTGGAAGGGTAATTTTGTTTCCTCATTTACATTATTTTGTTAAATATATACATGTAATAATATTGCTTTTTTGATAAAAATGTTTCTCACCTTCCTCTTCATTACTGGCTTGATGAAGAGAAAGATTCTTTAGATGGACATTATTATCACTGTCTTCAAACAGGTTCACTTTCCTAAAGCCAGGAAAAAAATACAACAGAAGAATTGATTTGAAGGAAAATTCTAAATAAAATTACACACTGGTATAGGTATTGATCAGTCAACTGCAGGGTTTTACACCGGCTGGCTAATTCCAGTATAACTTTCCAGAATGACGGAGGCACTTTCTGTGCGAATGGTAAAGGATTTACTAATTACCACTGACATTTACACAATAGGAATTATTAAAACAGGCAATAAATGTTTGTCTCAAAAGTTATGACTTGGTGTCTAGAGATGACAGTACACAAGGAATACAAAAAGTGAGTGATTTCAACATTTCAAGTCATGTAAATGTGTCTAAATACATTTAAGCAAAGTTAAACTCAAGCAGAGCTGGCCAGTGGTCCCCTCCGTTACACTACATGACCTAGGGGGCGGCCCTTGGGGTTCTGCAGGGCCTCTTTTGTGTTTGTGGCAAGTGTTGTTTTGCATTGTTACTTTGCTTGCTGATCATAGCAACTTTGCGGCAGCGCATCATTGCAGATTCTTGCTTCCTCTCCTCCCTTGCTGAGTGACCGGTGGTTTTTCTTTTTCTCTCAGGTAAGTACTGGTATTATCATAGGTAAGTACATGTATCTCCATTGGATTTATTCAGTGTGATGGTCTGTTACTGGCTGCTCCAGAGGTGGTCTCGCTTCCAGGGTTGCCATGGATACCTCCTCTCTGCTGTTAGCAATTGGCCCCCCCCCACTAACCTTTAAGGCACCAACTCCCAAGCTCATCTTTAGCAATGAGTTTAACTTACATTGTACTGTCTGATTACCAAAGCCTTGACCATTATTACCCAAAATTTCTTTATCAAGTAGCACTTTTTCAGAGATCAATCACCAACTAAATTTGGGTCACATTCCTTTGGGATCAACTGCTTCAACTATTCCCAGGATATGAGCTTAAGTCACACAACATATATGTACCTTTAATCACACTAAAGCTTTTTTGACAGTTTCAACATGGTTTGAGGCCAGCTAAGAAAGGTCAATCACAGTAACCAAAAACAGTCTTACAAGTCAACACAAACAGAATAGGTGTAGAAAGAAACTGTGCAAACCAAACAGCCAATCAGAAACATTTTATTCTAGACAATGCAACACAACCTTAGCCACCTATTTAAGAACCAGGCTCTAGAAATCAATGAAATATACCCATTTACAAAAAATTGCAATTTACAGACACACACACACAAATGAGATCCCTAAGCCCTGGTTTTAAATTTATCTTCGTTGCCAACTTAGCCTTTAAAGACCACCATCATAGTCACTTACGGCAAATCTTCCAGCTTGGATGCTTCATGCTTGGGATCCAGAAGATCATAGCCATTTTCATTGTAGATTTCAAGGTAGGAAATATGAGCAGTGAACACTGTTCCTGGATGCTAAAACATCAGAGGAGAAGGTATATAAGATGCCTTTGAAATCAAACATCTAGCCACAAAGTTATATTGCACTTAGTAAAATTGACTTTTAACAGTCTTGTACTTTTATAGTTGAAATCAACCTTCTGAGCATGCACAACACATACATGTAGGTCACAACACCTTGCAATAACAAACATGCAAACCCTGCTGAATCGACATTAACTTACTGTCATCTATATGTATGACTGGGTACCTACATGTATATAAAGTATGTTACCAAACAATTTTAAATGTGTCAGTCATGCTTACCTTCTCAAAGTACTCAAAGATGTATGAGAGTGATCTTGGAATTAATCCCCTGTCAACATATCGCTCTGCACCTCCTGTGATTGTAAATGTCTTACCAGACCCTGTCTGTAGGTAAGCAAAACACTTCTCAGTTTCAAACTTACTGCAAATTACTATTAATTAACTTACAATGTACAGTAACTTACTGTATTGTAGAAAAATTACATCAGCAGCTATATGTACTATAATTATTTTTTTTTTCATCAAGGGCCAGGCATTGGACAAATTGACCAGCATTGAGGATGCTTTTGCCTGCCTCCTATAAAAGGCTTCAGAACTTCATATCACAAATACATCTACATTATCAGTCTATAGCCGAGGCTGTGGTCTAAAAAAATTATGAGAAGCACAACTTCCTAACCATGAAATCCTGGGTGCCCAGCACTAACACGTAATTTTATATCAAAAGAGTAAGCTTTTCTAGTTGCCAATTGTACATGTGCATGTCAGGGCAGTGCTCTAGAGGTGCCCAGGTGCCACAGGCAACTAAATTTTGACTCTGAGCAACTGGAAAAACATATTCTTTTCATTTAAGCTTAACTGATGGGCACCCAGGATTTCATGGTTAGGGACCTTTGGGCTCCATGAAATTTTTCTTAGACCACAGCCTTGCATGTACCTGTCCATATGCGAAGACTGTTCCATTGTATCCCGTCAAGACACTAAAACAAACAAATTAAATGAAGTGTTGGGTATTCAGGCACATATACATATGTTGAGTTTTGTAATCATAAAATATAGGATGGAGTAGCTACAGTGTATCTGTTCAATCTGAATTCAATTCTACCAAAAGAATAAAACCTTTGTTTGTTCTTAAGAATTTAATGTGATAATGTTTTTTCTTACACCGACAGACGAGTGTACTGTCATGTACACTTATTTCAGTCTGTTTCTTTTGTAAGGTTACGTCCGTATATCAGCCATGTGGCCCACTCAGGCCTGAGCTTATCCCAGATACTGTAGCGTAGCATGAAGCAATTAGGAGTATTTCTACTCCCACTGGATGGGATGTAAGTCCATCACAGGGTTATCCCCAGCATAAGTTCCCAGGTGGATACCCATTTTATACAGCTGGATGTAAAGTGGCACTGTGACAGAAAACTGTCTTGCTAGTAAGTGAACTTTTCACTTATACTTTTCTGTACAAAGCTTACTAACAAGAAGCTGGATTCAAATTACACCTCCATTGATAATCACAGCTCTACATGTATATAATATGATCTAATCAAGGAAAGTACACAGAAAGTGACTACACTGTAACTAATTTTAGTTAATTATTACATGTACCTGTAATTAAAGCAGTTTCAGCACAAAATTGATTGTATTTTACACCTACTTGTCTATAACCCCTTGTGCGACTTCTTCAAAAACTTCATCCTGTTTGCAGTCCTGATCAAAGACTTTGTTAAACCTTGTTTAATTTAAAACAAGAAAACATTACTATCACTAACAGTGCCAGTTTACCCTTTTAACAAGCACAACAAAATTAACCCCATTTTATCTTAATGACAATATTTACAAAATGCAGGCATCACCTCATTCTAAAGTCTAGCCGCTATTAACATACCAAATGAAGTGTGTTTCATTTTTCTAATCAATCATCAATTCTTCAGGTACATTATGAAGGTTTTTCATCATAAGAAAGTCCAAAATATGAATCAATCTAGAGGAATTAACACTTTAAGTCACTGGAGTGACCAATTTCAAGCTTCTCTTCTCAATATCAATACTTCATCAAGAGAAAAGGTTACGAAAAATACTAAAATGATCACCAAACGAAACTTGCTTTGATCTTAAAACAAATTCTCCCAACTAATACAATAAGAAAACGTATTTACATGTAGGTCAGGCAAGAGAATTTATATGTTAATATTGGGGCTTAAAGGGACAAAACGATATACATATAGTCTAGTTTGAGAGCTTATTAATAACTGTGGCCTCCTGGATTGCTAGCATGCAAAAAGTTGTTCATTCTAGCTACAGGAAAATTCATACAGTCGCATGTAGTATATGAACTGTTGTGTATCTATAGGCAGCCCCTGTCATACAAAAATCACATACATGACCTTCACAAAACTATTCATGTTTCAGTATCCCATTATATTTTCTTTGTTATACACAACAATTGCAAGCAAGTTAAAGAATTGAGGAATGGACAATTTTGTTGTGGACACTTCTTAGGGGCGATAGTAAACTTGTCACAAGTACCAAAGTTGTACCTTCTAAATCAGTACTCTGAGCATCGCACAAACCTAAATTTATACACTTCTTTCTTGTTATTGATATAACCATCAGCCAGATCTTTTGGCACAGTGAAGGCAATACAGGATCCACCACTTTCATCTTCATATGCTTCATAAAGCTGAAAAGACAGAGAAAAAATTACTCTTTATTTTAATTAATATTTCACAGCATGTCAACAGATGAACTGCCAGGTCATGTCTGCTGGTTGAAATTCACTTCACTGAGTCCTCAGGGAACACAACAATTTAAACCAAGGATTGGCTGGGCATTTCAGACAACATCGGGAGTGTTTTCCCAAATCATATCAGATCAAAACCAAATAAACTACACTTAATAATTAAAGAAATGTATGAAGAGAAGATAATTTTTTTCCTAATAAACTAGTAAGCTTAAATCTTTTTTTAAATTAAATCATTGTATTGTTTGTTTTTTTCTACATTGAATAAATGAAAATTCCAAGAATTGTACTCTACTTTCTGGATACAAATGTTTTATTGTAAGTTGTTTTGAACTCCATACGACTCTGTGGCGCTAGAATAATAGCTAATAAGAAACCTGTTTATTTTCCTTTTAGCTAATAAACTGTAAGCTTCATGTTAAACTCATATTTGCTACCTTATAGAGCTTTCCTTAAACTAAAATAGTCGTTATGAAACTTTGCCTCTTTTGATAAGCTCGCCACAAAATAACGAATCCGGTTTACAAAATCAATCGATCACTTACCCCTGCTTTTTGTTTTGTCGGCTTTGCCCGCGCATAAATCTGAATTCCTTGTTTCACCATCCTTCATGACGATACTAAAACATCTAATATAGCACAGCAACAATCCTGAAATCCATTGCCATGTTAAAATGTCAATTATAACCAAGAATAAAGTTTTCAAGATTATAGCGTTGCCTTGGTTGTCGAAGAAAGATATGGGATAATTCGGGAGATTGGGAACGATTTTGAGAAAATACCGCTGTCTGAGAAAACCCATATACTATTTATCCCAAAGACATTTCATGTGTTCTTATAACAAGTACACTTGCTTTTTCCTCGAAATCACGAGATTTACTGATCACCACAGGTTACCCAAGTATAAGATAAGTATCGCGTTTTTTTAAAATCGTTCAAGGTGCAAGTAATTGCCAATGAAAGACTCTTGAACATTAAATGGTGTCATTTTTCTCATTCTATAGAGTTAAAACGAGATTTGAGCGAATGGGACAAGTGTATTTGAGACAATTAAGAGCAAAAAATTCGCTCAAATCTCATTTAAAACTCTCCAGGATGAGAAAAAATGGCACCATTGAATGTTCAAAACTCTTTATTTACACATTGAACAATTTTAATGTCATCTGATCTCCTAATTTCCATACGTAATATTCAACCACAGTTATTTATACAAAGTCTTATATTACGCTTGGGTTACCTGTGCTGATCACGAGGAAAATAACATCGCGTGCAGGGTTACTTCCATTTTAGGTTCGCCGGTCGAGCGGTTCTACAGATCACTTTCAAATACAAAATGTTGGCAGGACTGCTTTTCCTTTCCCTTGCGCTTGCAGCGGCCTCGGAAGGAAAACACTGGGCGCTTGTCGTTGCTGGATCAAATGGCTGGTACAATTACAGGCATCAGGTACGGTACACTGTTTCTCTGTGTTGTCTAGTTCGCGTAGAAAGGAGACCTCCATTTATAACTTATGCATTTTAGAATTTGTTTAACGTTGTTTTAATACCATCGCCAAAACAATTCGCAATCATCATATCTGGAATGCTTCTCAATTATCTTTGTACGAAACTGATTGTTGAAGAACGTTCTAGTAAGGCATGCATAATGCACTCTACTTACTCAAGGCCCTGCTTAAATATAATCGGAACAAATTCTGCAAAGCTAAAATTCCGCTTTGTCACCTCTTACATTATTAAGCTTACGTCATTGCAGTGTTTTACGGCGTCTGCAACACATCACGAGATCCACTCCTCTTGACTTTTGTTAAATCTCGTGACTTTTTATTTTGGAACTTCTACGTCATTTAATAGGTGTCATAATTATACCCTAGCTCCATTCACATGGGGCTCGATCGCTTTGAGAATGAAGATTGAAAATGTTAGACCTATTGAATTTTTTGACCTATTTTATAACATAACATTACAATGCCTGTAACCCCCGCGGATCTTAAATTTGATTATGTGGAACTTAAGTAAGTACCCCTTTCTCAAACAATTCTTTTCTGCTTCAACTGTTCACTGATTTACATGTAATTTTCATCATATTTTGGGGGAACAATCGAGAGTTGAAATTTGAGATGAAACAGAAACCATCAAAGATGATGTGAGTAGGCATTAAGTGGTCCACCAACATTAATTAACCCTGAAAGTTTTGGGTAGAGAGTGATAAACCTCCTCCCTGTATGACGTTCTATGATCTGAACGTCTGTTTCAATTCATAAATTTGCACACCCTTATTTCGTATATGTAACTTTGGAAACAGGGTCCACTGTACTTGAATTCACTTTCTGAGAAAATAAATTATGACACTTCAGGGATCAAGCATTTGTATAATGGAATGCTTCAGTGAGTGTAACTTTCACGGAAAAGATCTCAAAATGAAACAGCCTTGTCCCAGAAAATGCTTTCTGTTGTTAATTTACCAAAATTATAGGTTCCCAGATCTTATTTCAATTGATTAATCATGAATCATGACGGCCAACAGTATTTATAAGATACAGCTGTATCTGATCTAAATTACAATTTAGCTTTTCACGATTTTATTTTTCCTTTTTCTCCTTAATTAGTTCTGATTGAAAAGATATATCAAACACTCAAAACGGTGCTAGTATTTAACCGCATTTCCAAACATCTCAAAGTTTTTCAAAAATACTCCCCTATGCATCATATTTTCAACTCTCTTTTTGGTGTGTGGAAATGACTGGTCAAACATGGTATTTTGTGTTTCACATGTAACATAAAAATTGGCAAAAGAATACATGTACAGAATGTGATTAGTAACAGATCCTTGCAAGATAAATATTTATATAGCTGCACTTGCTAGTACCCGGTATACATTCCAACATGACAATTACAACATCATAATGTTTCTGATTTTATTTTGTTTAAAAATTGGTGATGTTCCATGTACTCAATAATCTTTTTCTTTTTCTGGATTCATTTGATCTTTTGGAGGTGGTTTGCCTGCAAATTAAAATTCAATCCTATTGATTATCATTATAATAAATAACCAGGCCTGAATTCATTCATGTACATGAAAAATGTAAGTTTATTGTACAGTTAATTCAGTGTTTCTTTGTATTTAGGCAGATGCATGCCACGCGTATCAGATCCTTCATAAGAATGGTATTCCTGATGAGAACATCGTGGTTATGATGTATGATGACATTGCTAATAACCAACAGTGAGTTTCAGCACTCAATAAGTTTGAATGTGTAATAATATTGTTATTTTACCTTCCTCTGAGCATACAGCAAGTTGAATATATGTTTTAGATTAATGGAATTCAGTTAGAAGATTGCTCTTTGATCTAGTTTAGGTGAATTTGTAAAGGCCAAGAAAGGGTGATATGGCATTGTTCCTAAAAGTAATCCCTGGAAGGGGGGGTACTCCCAGAAAAATTGGAGAGGGGTGTGCAGCCAGCTTCCCAAAACCCTTACCCTATGACCAAAATCTGTGATTTTCCCTACCCTATTTATGACCTGACCAAAAATTTGATACCCTATTTATGACTTGACTCTAAGATCATCAGGAGAAGGGCTTTTGTTGCCGGCTTTCTCTAGCCTGCATAGCAGGCGTTAAATGGGGTAGAAGAAGGCAAAGCTTGGATGGGAGAAGGAGGGCATGCTGAAGAAGTAGCTTTTTGTAAAAACAAAAACCGAATTGAGACTAAGGGCAAAAATCGATACCCTATTTATAACCAAAATCGATACCCCATTTATGACCAAAACAGCTGAAAAACCATACCCTTTGGGGCCACACATACCTATATAGCCCATCTAAGGGAGTACCCCCCCCCCGGGGGGGGGGGGAGTAATCCCTCTAATGGTTCTGATATAAATTAGTATGTGTACCAAAAAATGGTTTGGCTCAGATAAATCATCAATTTGAATTGATTCCCAGCCAAAGTTTTAACCATTCTTGGATTACCTATTTAAGCACATTTAAGTGAAATTGTGGTTTGGCTTAGATAAGGGAAAGTCATTTACCGTAGTTAATGCATCATGACAGCTATATTTTCATCCAATATTCATCCATGTTGAGCCTTTCTTGTAAATGAGGCTTTATCAAACATATTATTCATGACATGTTTATTTTTTATCAGGAATCCAACACAAGGCATCATTATCAACAAGGTACCAAGTTGTAATAAAATGATATTAATTTATGATAATATAAGTTTGTCTTACAATTAGATGTATTAATAAGTTATAATAATTATCATTGCATGGTGACATTGGTTACTATTAGTAAATAAATTTGCTATTTCATTAACAAGAACATAATGTAACATTTTTTTGTTTTTGTTTAGCCAGGTGGAGGTGATGTGTACCATGGGGTTTTAAAGGACTACACTAAAGGGGTAAAAATTGTTTACTGTCAGTAGTGTAAAATCTTAGTGTGCTAATGTGTATTTATATCCCAAGAGTGTTTTTTAGTATTTCGTTTTACCTTGTTAGTGATTATTTGTCACCAGTTAGTTTGCTTCATTTGTTTTCTATTTCACATACTTTCATTCATTATAGTGTTATGAATATGAGAAGATGATGTTTGTCTGTTGCACGCTGTCTACCCCATCCCAGTATTTTTGTTGTTACACTGTCCAGCAAGTTGCCAATACTGGTTACCATCTGAGTGTAATCTCACACAGCACTCACAACACAGCATGGAATTGCACTCAGCCATTGCTTAAAATGCTGGATGAAGCAATTAATTTATTAATTAAGATTTGAGTCTGTATTACAGCTCAACGTACATTCAGTTGTGCATATAAACAAAGGTATGCTGTTTTGAGTGATCAATGTTTTAATTCCACTGTTTAGGATGTGACTCCTAAGAACTTCTTAAATATTCTGAAAGGAGACAAACAAGCCATGAGTGGAATTGGCAGTGGTAAAGTGATAGACAGGTACACGCACTATTCAGTGTATTGGATTCTTTGAAAAACAAGGCAAATGTCAGCTCTCCATATTTTTCTGTATTGTAAGTGTGATATATAATAACGCTGATGACAAGACAGAACTTTCTTATTTGCATCTTTATCAATTATGGACAGAGACAACGTCGAGGTCTATAAACATATAACATAAAAAACACACTCAGGCAGTGTCTAGCCATCTTGTACAAACAAGCTTGGTCAATAAGGATTACTGGTATATAATTAAACGGCATACAGGACATCACTGCTTGCAGGGAGTAGTGGGCGCTTCGGAGGGACCAAGAGAGCTCCACTGTATGCTTAAAAAATTGGTTTGGAAATCACAGTGATATTGTTATTCACAATTTGGTTCATCCTGTCTACTTGCTAAGCTAGCCATACATATAGGTAATCTATGATTTGTAATATTTTTTT
>OMLO01002190.1_pt1 | contig 15588 bp, 12 predicted proteins | sample 1674811 | NCBI WGS metagenome assembly OMLO01 (sample SAMN06265003, study PRJEB25207) | coral metagenome | isolation source: Coral host | place: Mexico:La Bocana,Puerto Morelos, Mexico | collected 2008-11-13 | reverse complement strand
TGTGGAGTTTATATGAAATAATTCATATATGAACTGCGGTTGTAGATGAAAGTGAAGAATGATCATCGCAGTTAAATGGCTAAAGTACACTACAGTAAATAACCAGCTTATCAAAATTATCTTCTGCTGGCACAATTTGAGAGAGCTAATGGATAAGAAGTAATCTAACATACAAAAACTTTCTTTTTCTTTTCTGGCTGTGTAGCTTGGACTTCAGCTTCGGGTTTGTTTAGATCCTGCAGACAGCTCTTAACAAGCACACAGTCTTTCATGATCTTGTTCAGGTTTCCTGTCTGTGGATTCTCAAACTGCTTATCTCCAAGAGTTGACAGCTACATTTAAAAAAATATCTTTAATTAAAGGTTGTTCCAGAATAAGATAACAATTCATCTGAAATACAGTGAAAATGGAACAGCATAATAATAATTCAATCCTATATTTGCATATTCCTAAGCAATTTTACATCAACACTGGTTTCAGAAATCTCATGAGGGTTGAGAAGTAGCCAATTCAGTGACACGTCAATCAGCTTTACATGCATCTTTAACTTCCACAAAAACAGCCACAGAATGCGAGGGTTGTCCAATACTGTTGAGTAGATTCCATCGGAAAAAGGGATCTTACGAACCGCTCGATTCGTCGAATGGTGAATCTTTATTGACGATTTGTCAAGTGGAGTTGTCGACCGGAAAAGTGCATCTCATTAGCGGGACTTAATCTTGTGGTAAGCCCCTGTTTCGCTTTGTCGATTCGATCGATTCGTTCGATTCGTCGAATGGTTAATCCTTATTGACGATCCGACAAGTGGAGTTGTCTATCGGAAAATTGCATTTCATCATTCTCGTGGCATAGACCCTGTTTTGCTTTGTCAATTCGATCGATTTGTTCGATTCGTCGAATGGTGAATGTGTCTTGACGATCCGACAAGGGGAGTTGTCGATCGGAAAAGTGCATCTCATTAGAGGGACCTAGAAAATATTTGACGTTAATTTGTGGCATAGCCCCTGTTTTGCTTTGTCGATTCGATTGATTCGTTCGATTCGTCGAATGGTGAATCTTTATTGATGATCCGACACGTGGAGTTGTCGATCGGAAAAGTGCACCTCATTGGAGGGACTTAGAAAATATTTGACGTTTATCTTGTGGCATAGCCCCTGTTTTGTTTTGTCGATTCGATCAATTCGTTCAAATTGTTGAATGGTGAGCTTTATTGACGATCCAACACGTGGAGTTGTCGATTGGAAAAGTGCATCTCATTAGAGGGACTTAGAAAATATTGTGCCATAGCCCCTGTTTCGCTTTGTCGATTCGATCGATTCATTCGATTCGTCAAATAGTTAATCTTTATTGACGATCCGACACGTGGAGTTGTCTATCCGAAAAGTGCATTTCATTATTCTCGTGGCATAGACACCGGTGTAAATCAACATGCAATGTTTTTAGAACAAGGAATATTCATGTGTTTATAACCTCTTTCACTGGTGTTTTTGGAACGAGGAATATTCATGTGTTTATATGTACTCTTTCACAGTACTTTCGTCATAAATCGACTGCCGGGTATGTTGTTACTAATGAGATGCGAGTTTCCGATCAACAACAGTCACGTTTTGGGTCGTGTCCATTCGACGAATTGAACGAATCGGTCAAATCAACAACGTTGAACCGCCGGGTCTGTTGTCAGTAATGAGATGCGATTTTCCGCTCAACAAAATCCACGTTTCGGTTCGTGTCCATTCGATGAATCAAATGAATCGGTCGAATAGACAACATTGAACCACCGGGTCTGTTGTCAGTAATGAGATGCAATTTTCCGATCGACAACATCAAGGTTTCGGGTCGTGTCCATTCGACGAATCTGAGGAATTGATTGATCTGACAGGCTTTATAGCCAGCTTACAGCTAATGAGATGCAATTTTCCGGTCGACAACGAATAGAAAGCTCTCTTTCCCGATGGAGTCTACTCGACAGTATTGGACATGAGTGCAGAATGCACACAGTAACACTTCAGAAAAACTGGGTACCAAACTTAGAGGGATTACCTTTGTAAATATGGGTTATTGATGAAGGGTGGGGTCAAGATGGCTGGATATTTGGTACATGTAAGTTCACTTTTTGTGTGTTTATGGACCTCTACTCTGTCTCGGTCCATAAACACACAACGCCAATGTCCAGCCATCTTGACCAAACAAACTTGGTCAATAAAGGGTTTGTTACATGGAAAAAGAATATCATGTTCTTGCAAGAGACAGTGAGTAATCTAGAGCAGGTAAGAATATACATGTAGCTCCATATATATTTCCCACTCAGGTAGCCAATCAAAGTGAAGGATTCAGTACACCTTGCCCACTCGCAAAGCTAGCCATATACATGTACTAATAAGGCCGAGCTACAGAAATATAAGGGAAAAACTTTCTTACCCTTCAACCTCTCTTGCCAAAACAAAAACAACATATCAATTTAACATGTCCTTAATTCATTAAAGTTGAAACTAAAACAATGACTTGATCTCTTACTGAGATTTGAATTCCCCCAAAATATTTCCCTGAAAACACTTCACTTTTACATTTTGTATAGAATAGAATATACTAGCCTACCTACAAAACAGTAGAAACCATTAGCCCAACTACAAAGCAAACCTAAGTCCATTAGAAACAACCTCCTCTCCATGCTGCAGTAAATGCCTCGGGCCAGTGGGGGTTATTTCAGTACTCAATTCCAGATTATTGTACAGTTGTACCATACACAAACTTACGAAGGTCATTTTACTGACTTTCAGTACTTTTAGTACTGGCCCCAGTTGTTCAAAGGCTGGATAACGCTATCCACCAGATAAATCGCTATCCAGTGGATAAGTGTTTACAAAATAAACTATGCTATCCACTGGAAAGTGATTTATCCGGTGGATAGCGTTATCCACCTTTTGAACAACCCGGCCCTGACAAATACTGAACTACCAATATTAATGAAATGACATTTTAACTAACTACGTACATTGTACATGTTAAAGTAATTACTTACTGGTCTAAATCTTGAAGGCGGAACTGGAAAGATTTCTAAAAAGAACATGTCCGCTGAACAGCACCTCCTTTTTGCAGTTGGAGATGGATAAGCTCCAAAGAGAATGTTTAGAAAGTCACTATATCTTTCCCAAACTTCAAAAATATGCTTCTGGACTTCAAGTGGAGTCAAAAACACTTGTGCCATGAGTTTCTTCACTTCTTCATTACTTTGTTTTGTTAGAATGTCAGCAGTGTCTCTTACATTTGATGTTCCATTCCCTAAAAATGCTACAAAAATGAGCGAAGTAACAACTCATGTAACAGTGACATGGGTACCTTACTGTCAAACTACAAGGCTCAGAGTATCAAAGAACAGATTATTTACATTTCATACACACATGCACAATTAAATGTGAAAGTTCCACTTTAAAAGAACTTGGTTTTGCCTTAAAAAGTTTTCAATATTATAAAGATAAGAAATATATTAATAGTTAAAAAGAGTATTATAAAAAAAAAACATCAAGAATGAAGATCAAGAAAGGTTCCCTTCTACATGTACACAAACCTCTCGACCTATTCAGGCTATAGCTGGTGATGTCCTACATGCTAATCACTATAATTATATAATAATTCATACCCTCACTCACCCTCACCATCAGCAACAACACTATCCTCTGTGCCATTTGCTGCAGGAGCTGACTGTTTCTTTAGATGTTCATTGATTACCCGTGTGTTCACCCATTTATTAGCCTCACGAGCTGACAATGCCTTTAAGAACACACGGCTGTTGTATTCACTCCTAACATCCCGAGATGGTGCTTTGCAACCAGGGCAGTACCGTCTCTTGTTAACCATGTGACTCCGCATAAATTCTTTGATTATTCTATGCCTACAGTTTGTGACATTTTTAGCCACTGATTTTTGCAATGCCTCTTTCTTGTCTATGCCATTTAAGACCTTTTTGACATGTTTGTCTAGAGTTGCGATGCATGTATCCCCAAGTTGAAGGGAATTGTCTTTAGACTCGCTACTATTCAAAGCAGTAAAGGCAATCTGTTGAAGTTCCTCTGCAACAGCAATTAAACCATAGTCCAACACCTTCATCTGGCTACAGGATAAAATAAGCTAGTTACTAAACTCAGATTTTACTATTTTACAAACTATACTAACCAACATCCTTTAATTAGAAAACAGTAGTTGGACCGAGTGGAGTACAATTCAGGGAGTAATCCTGCAAGTAATTTCAAATGTGAAAGAATTGAAGTTACACACACGATTACTCCCTGCATTGTACAACACCAGGTCCAATTATTAAATTTATTAAATCCATTTTCAGATCACTGGTTATCCTTGCAATGTGATTGGCTCTAGGCAGTGTGATTTATAATGGTAATTGAATGGAGTGGAGTGCAATTTGGTCTGAGATCATTAATTGTGTGATTTCAAAATTGATTTGAAATCTCAAGTATGATTTCAGTCCAAGATCCCACAACCCAAAGTTCAACTGCCACTTCATTGCATCCATTGTAAAATCGCACAATTTAACAGCCTATTTAGTAAATACAAGAACTACAAGATTTTGGTCAGTACCATTATTTATTGAACCAGTAGCCAGATTTAGAATAAATCACACTGGTCAGAGCCAATCACATTGCAAGGATAACCAGTGATTAATAAGTTCACAAATTACACTATTTTTTTACTCTAAATCACATTCAAAATGAGGTGTAAACATGTTTCTGGTTCCTTGAACTCGAGCTGTGCGATTTTGAAATCATATGATTTTAGACCAAATTGCAGTTTAATTACCATCATTAGCATCTAAAACAAATTTTGGAATAGAAATGTCTTTTGAGAATTTCTTTTGAGCAAAAATGTCTTTAGTTGAAAGCTGTAGGAAACATTGCCAAGAAGCCATTAAAATAATTGACTTGCACAACACACTGGTATCCAAGTATCCAATTACAAAACTTCATGTTGGATATTTGAATTGAATACTTGGCTGAAAGAGTTGTCAAAGTACTTGACAATTGCTTGCAAGGGAATAAGCAGGCTTAGAATGAGAACCATAAGAAGCTGTGATCATCTCCAGCCAAGATTCTTTTTTACACATGTTAACTAACTAAAAATGCAAACTTCCATTGAAAGATGACTGCAGAAAAGCAAATGTGGGACACTACATAATTAAGTTACAAGATGACATATTATGCCTTGTTAAACCAAGAAACAATTTTTAGCCAAGCCCTAGTGGCCCAAAGGGCCACCAAGTGAAGTACCATACTCATATAAGAAAGAAAAGGTAGCCCATAAACAGGCCTTCTGACAGGGTGCGGGAAAAAAAAGAAAATTGTGCGGGTTTTGGGAGGCTTGATTGATTTTCTGTCGCCCAAAGTTGCAGCGCTTTTGTTTGTCAATTCACAAATCGGTGCGTTTGCCTTTGCGAAAAAAAATCATGTCGGTGCGGCAGTACATTTCTTCGGTGGTTCATCTTTGCTATCCGAATCAGTTCATATGCATACCGGTATGTATATATTTAAAACCGAACGAAGAAACAAACATGTTAGAGAGAAAAGCGACATTACATTTTTGTTTTGGAAAGACCGAAACTAGTACCCAGGCCTTAGGGTTAATAGCCTTAGGAAAATGAGTTATGAAGCTATGTTAGAAGCTATGAAGAGCGCCTTGTTGTTTTTATATCCGCTCGAGCTGTTCAATCGCGGAAAGCGGCGGATTTCTCGATTGTTTTGCAACGTAAATAGCCTAAATATAGCCTAAAAAGCTTCTTTAAACCTTGGCAATCGATGGGAATACCGATTTAATTAGATTTTTAACCAAATCTTTCCATATTGTGCGGGATTTCGCAGATTTTCAGAAATTGTGCGGGATTGTGGCCAAACTCCAGCTAATATATTGACAGAGTCATGCAGCCTTGCTTCATAGCCTACTTCTTTGATGTTGGACATCCATGTTAGGGTCAATTGACAACTGTAAATGGTGTCAATTTAAATTAAGGGTGATTTAAACAATTTGTATTGTTGCTTTTGTAACATATTGTGCCATTGGCACTAACATCAGGCCCTGGAGCTCCACTTTTAGGTTTAGCTAAACCTATACATTATGTCTTTTATTCTCAGTCTGAGTTTTGTACTTAGTCTGCTATTTTGCACCCAGTCTGTATTTTGTACCTGGCCTGCAACCTGCAATTTGTACTGACCGTAAGCCAATATGTCTTGAGCAACTTTGGCTGTTGGGTTTGGTTTATATACAATACATAGAAACTCACCATACAAACACATGCTTAACAGTGCTTGAAAACAAGAGGTCACCGCACTTGAAACATGACGACCTTAGAATTTGTAGTAATTCCTTGAAAAATAATGGATGATACACAGGCAAAGGAAGTTCCAAATGACCAAAGTGTCCGGGGCAGTAAATATAGTTCTGAGCACAAGTTCCACATAAATCATCTTTGTCTGTTGGACCAAGCGCTGGATCATAAAGGCCTCCAAAGTTTGGGTGCAACAACGCGTCAAATGTTTCTGGATTTGTTAACTTTTTGACGCTGAGTTTTTTCGTCTCTTCAGGTGTATGCAAAGCGAGCCTTACTCCTTCTAAATGATGAAACGGCACGGCAGTTGGGCCAAACATATTTACTCAAACGGTACTGCCTAAAAAATCATGGTTTCCAAAGCATCGCCATCTTTGCTTGGCTTATTCCCACGTGTGTCTTGTTTAAAATTACATGACGTACCTTGTGAAGACGTAGAGATCCGCTGTATTTGGACTGTTGTTGCAGAAACAATTAAAAATGGCGGGAGCGACGGCAGCGGCGAGGTCGAAACTGTTTTGCAGTGTAACTCTGGCACTTGCGTGCTTCAGGTATGAAATTGAAGTATCTCGAAACGCAAAAACGGTTATATTTAATTTTACCTATTATCATGGCCAATGATAATTTTGCTGATTTATTCTTCTATGATTAAGGTTCTCTCCATGGGGTGTAGATGGGGGAAGGGGGGTACTCTCTAACTCTCTGGGATGTGGTGCGCCTCTTCAGCCTTGGACATTGACCCTTACCCTATACTAGACCATTATCAGCTCGATTTTGCGACCCTATTCTAGACTGGGCATCAAGAACCCCTGTCCTATTCCAAACTGGCTATTTTCCATGCAGAGCCTTAAAGTGCTAATAAGGTCGAATTCTTGATATCCATTTTTTTACATTTTCGTACGCAATAAGTCTTTTTGAAAGATCTTGACCTTTATTTCCGAGAATTTACGGCCGCCATTAATATTATTTTCCTTGTTCCAAGTCTTGGTTGAGAATTGGAGTAAATGACGTCATACTCTCAAAAATACCACACGGGTTGAAATTACAAATTATAACAATTGGTACTGCAGTTCTCATAAAGAAAAACAAAAAACTTTGCTCTTATATTCGTGCAATTTTCTACATTAATAATTTCAATCCACTTAAGCTTACATATGAGGATATGGGAATACCCCCTGGGGCTCTAGGCCGCATATTTCTGAGTTTGTTTATCACTTAATCTAATATATACAACCAAGTATCTTTGGGGAGGGACAGGTATTAATGCCCGGTGTCGACAAAACCTTGATAGGACCAGATCGGACTGGACTGGATCACGGACCGGATCACAGATCAGATCAGGGATCTGATCATGGATCGGATCACAGAAAAAATCCCAAAAAATCGTTTATTAGATAATACCGGTAATAAATAAAAAATAGAAGTGGAAAACTAAAATATGTTAATGAAAATAAGAAATGTGGCATTACAAGCCAAATTAAAGACTATGGTACATAATGGAGCCCAGGCCCCTCTGAAAGTTGTTTTGCTGAGTGGCTTTCATAGAGGAGTTTCATGATGTGCCAATACGAGAACGTGAGAAAAGCGCCGTTATAAACAATTTGATTTTTTATTTTTATTATCTTAAAAACTGAAAAAATGTTTTCTTTTTAGTGATTTGATCTGTGATCCGATCCATGATCTGGTCTGTGATCTGGTGCAGTCCGATCCGGTCCGATCCAGTCCGATCCAGGATTTGTTGATGCTGATTATTGCCTGTCAAACTCTGGAATGTCAAAGGACTAATAATTAGATAGGTTTAGAAGATTTTTGGTTTTTGGTTTTCACTTTGACCCAAGATACACCCTAAATACACACTACCTTTCTGTGATTGCACGTCAATAACAATAAAAACAGTAAGACATTTTCTGTTAAATATAAATGTAAGCCACAGATGTATTATTATTAATTTTACAACATTATCCATACATCTATGTTTCAGATTTACCTTACATGTAAGAAAAACTAGCTGAAGATTTTTCAAAGACTTGACTGATGTTTAGTGTGTATGTGTGAAACATCAGGCCCCATCCACAAATGTTATGTCTAATTATCTACCTCAAACATAGTAGTATTTTTGTTTCTTTAAACTGTGTCCATCTACCTGAAAATACCAAAAGCACTTTAATCGCAAAGATACATAAACATTCTAGTCAGATAAGATACATAAACATGCTAGTCAGATAGACAAAGTTATGGGGACAAGTTAAAAAATTAAAAGGGAACATCATGTATATGTTGTAGTTAAAAATTAAATTCAGGTAAAAATAATTTTAACCTAGTTTGATTCTCCTTTGTCTTCTAACCCTAATAAGGGTAAAGAGACAAAGGAATTTAATTTTTACCTGAATTTAATTTTTAACTACAACATATATAAAAATATTGAATTAAAAGTTGGGTTCTTTTCTTATTGCCAGAACAAGACTTTTCCGGCACATCAGCAAATTTCTGGCAACAAGCTCTAGTGCCTTACCGGAGAAAAATTTGAAAATGCCTGGTCTGTCACAACAGTACCTGTTAATCAAGAACAAATATCCAGACTTCATTGTGCTCTTTCAAGTTGGTGACTTTTACGAAATCTACAGTGGCGATGCTGTAAAAGTCGCTGAGAAAACATCTCTACGAATCTCAAGGAATCCCAATGTGAACAAATTGATGGCTGGGTTTCCTGTGAGGTCCTTGGACAGCTGGCTAACAACCCTCGTTCAACAAGGATTTCAACTAGCAATTTGTCCACAGCTTCCTAACAAGTGAGTAGTTATTAGCATACAATAAGATGATAATTATTCACAATATTGCACAGTTGAGACGAGCTGACTGTATCTTTCAAAACAAGAATGTAAAATTTGCTGTGGCATCAAGTCCGCATAATTAATTTTGTTGATTTGAATTTGTCATGAAAAATTGCTGTCTATAGCAAAATTATTAATTTTCACTACATTCAAAATATAAAGTTCAGAGTGTGTTCATTTCTTTATTATATAGGACACCTACCAAATCCAAATTACTCCATCGTGAAGTAGTACGTCTTGTTACACCAGGTACACTCCTTGAACCCTTAAACTCTGACGCAAATTACCTCATGAGTATTGCACAAGGACCAGATTCCTCCCTTGGACTTGCCTGGCTTGACCTGTCAACTGGTGAATTCTATCTTGGAGTGTCTTCGATTGACAACTTGGATGAAGACTTAGCACGAGTCAACCCTGCAGAGGTGTGTAAGAAAGATTTTGCTTACAACTGTCCAAAAGGGCACACAAAACTGGACCTCCTTTACAGTTCATTGCAAGACTGCGTGTCAATTTCGTTCTTGTGTGATTGTGAATATATAATCTACATCACCTCATTGCAGGAAAGAGAACCTATAACCCTATGTGCTGGAATCAGCTGGTGTCACCAACTCAATGTATCATTTTTTTAAATATTTTAGGCAAGTGTGGACCTAGGCTGCTTCAAATTAATAGCTGGCAACTATGCCTAGATGTATTTCAGAAACATACCTGTAACCCCCTCAATTCCCTTAAATACATGTATGCAAACACATTCCTCTGGTCTATGTCCTGCAAAATAACTTTTCCTGTCTGTTCTGCAATGCTACATTGTGTGATATATCATTATTAAGCAGTCAATAGATGGTACAGTTAGTAATGTGAAAGCCAAGTACCTATTTTATCAATGAATGGAAATGGGACCATTTTGTATTGGGTTGAATTAAAACACAGAGTAAGAAACACATGAATCCCCAGACATCCTAAACCCCTCATCCTCTTAACCCATGGATGTGGACCAGCTGACCAGATCTCTGAATCTTCAGAAAACTGACTATGTTTCTCAATTGTTGCTTGTTCCAGAGGATTTATGATTTGTGATTTCTTGTTTTCATTAAGACTGCACTTAATGTTCCATAATCCAGGTGTAATATACTCGTTCTCCAAGGTCCTTGAATTGTTTTTTTTTTATTATTGAAATTATTAATTAATTTTAATTCACAGTTAGTATCCAAAGCATACAGTATCCCTTAGAATGAATAAATTGTCAACATAAACATGCACACGGGAGTGATTATTTCAGTTAAGACACTGAAATGCATAGTCTTTTTAAGAAATCTGCCAGTCTAATTGTCATTGTGCTTTGCACTTAGATAATATTCTTACATTTTGCTGTTGAAATTTTTTGCTACCTTTTGTATGCCTCTTTTCTCTCCTCTTCCAGTCTCACCTTCCCATCTTGTAACAAAGAAGGGTAAATAAAAATCAAATAGTGTTTATTTTTGTTAAGTACTATTACATAATTCTCTTTAAAACAGATATTAATAGCTGAGGAACACTTGGAAGATGCTCGGGTACAACACAATCATAAGACAGGAGTGAACATAAAAAGCTCTCCACTGGAACGTGTGAAAGATTATCACCTAACCCTTGTTCCTTCTGACTGGTTCAATATGGATCCATCATGTGAAGCAAGCACTGTTTCAGAAATCCTAAAGTATCTGGTCTCATCACAGTTTTCATCCTTAGAAATGGCAGCAGGAGTAGCCCTTCTTAAGTTTGTATCATACACTCAAAGAGATGTGGCTCCCCTTGTAAGTCAGCCTTCAAAGTTCTCGCATCAAACTCATATGGCAATAGATTCTAATACCAGAAGAGCTCTGGAGTTGACAAAACCCTTGATGGGTACAGACAAGAAAGCTACGCTTTTCGGAGTCATGAATAATACGTCCACTGCAACAGGACAAAGATTGCTCCATTCTCGTCTGTGTGCACCATCAACTGAGGTTAATGTTATTCAAAAGAGGATAGATGCTGTTGAATTTTTTTGTATGAACAGGCACCTCGCTGAGGAACTGCAGAAGACCTTGAAGGGCTGCCCAGATATAGAACGTAAAATGCAAAGGGTAAGAGAATTGAAGTAGTTTTTTTGATGGAAAGGGGTATTTGCACATGACAGTTACCACTTAAGATATCTGAACTTGCTGTTATAATTGTGTTATAGAAATGTCTTATTTGTTTCCCAGTTGAGCCTGAGTATAATGAAGAGGGATAAAGGTTGCATCAGTTATAACAAGGCAAAAATTTCCATTTACCCATCCTTCCTTTGATTTCTGTTTTTTTAGCATGCATAAACTGAGTGTTGTTTATGGTAACCTTGATGGATTCTTAACATTACATGTATGAGGATCTGATCTGAAATATGATTTACACATATTTCATTGTAATTTTACCAGTATCTAAAAATAAATTCTTCGCATGATCCTTGATGCCTGAGGAAGGTTTTTGCAGTACTTAGCCAGATAGTTGAAGGATCATTGGAGGATCCTTTACCTTCTGTCCTCACAAATTTCTCCCAAAGATCATTGAAGATCCTTGGAATATTTTCATAAGGGAAGGTCAGTTGGTCCAGGCTAAGGCTATCTAAAACTTGTCAATGATACATCATTATCCACTGTAGTAGGTTTTGACGCTTTATCCATTGGACTATTAATTACATGTTATTGTAACTATTGTTATCCATCCTTAAAAAAACTCTTGTGGAGTTTCTTCTCAAAGTACCCACTGTACCTTACTGCATGAATATTACTTCAGGGCTGTAAAATTTTTTCTCTTGAAAGGATAAGTGTCCTAGTGTGACATCACCAAAAAAGTAAGATTTAAAACCCATTTTGTCAAAACTTTGTTTGCTTTGAAGGTTGCTACTGGGTCTGCTAATCTGAGTGATCTCCGTGCCATACATGGTGCAATAGCCCTGTACAAGAATGTTGTGTCCCTACTTTATGATGTATACTTTAGTGGTGACCTTCAGGTTATTGATGGGTTGTTAATGAAGGACTTCAGCTTACTTGATGGTTTGTACAATGAGCTCAACACTGCAGTTGGTGAGCTTATGTCTGAGTGCAGCGTCATGCAGGGCTATTCAAACCAAGCAGATGAGCTCATGGGAAAACTTGACGATAATGCAAGAGAAGTTGACAAATTGAGAGATCATTACAGGTACTTCTTTACAGTGCATGCTTCTTTCCAAATAACCATTCTCAGCACATTAACCAGTCTTTATTAGGCTACTAGGGTGGTAATCATGCAAACCAGATGGCTGTTTATACTAAATTGCATGTATGAATGACTAGTGACTGGCTTGGACTGCACAACGCATTGGCCTGTACACCATTTGAAACCTAGACAGCTTTTGTCCTAAATCTTTCATCTGCCAAGTTAAGCAAATTGTTACTTGCAGTTGCTGGCGGAGTTTCATTATCTTTTAAATCTCTCTTTAATTTACAACCACCTCAGTAACCTATCCACATTTCAGCTCTCAGACACTTCAGATTAAGATCTAACTTCACCAATCTTTAGTACATGTAATACATAACTTTAATTTGATTTTCAGATTAAACTGCGGACCAACAAATCTGCTAACTTTTTTCTTCCTTAATTACAGAGAGAGTCTGAAAATTCCCCGCCTTGTTATCAACAACCACAAATCCTTTATAAGAGTTGTTGAAATCCCTACAGCCAAGAAATCACTTCTAGATGGAAACAAAGATTTTGTTCTGTTGGATAGTACTTCAGCCAAACTTCGTTACAGCACTTTGAAACTGCAAGAGCTAAATGCCAAATTGAAAGCTTTACAAGAGGAAAATGAACAAGTTCAGAGGGCTCTGTCAGAGGATCTTTGTAGTCAGGTGCAAATAATACTAAACAACAAGTATTACTGATTTTTTACAATAATTATTGTACACATTAAGTACTGAACAGTTGGGAAATCTCCAAGAGGTCTTGATATCAAAAAGCAAACTTGTGAAAATTTGTAGAAAAAAAACTTACTTACAATATAGCTTTGAGGGAGACATGTTTTGGCAACCTGTACTTTCATCATTAGGTATGAAAACATCTTGATGGTAGTAGTTTTCCATCAAAAAAGAAGTGCTGACAAAATCCTGTAGATTGTTGTCAATATTAAACACAACATGTACAAAGATATGATGCATTTGCCATAAACAAGCCATGTGTGGGATGTGTTTGGAAAGCAAACCAAATCATGTAGGCCAAGCATTTACAAACACATTTTGGCTAAGCTCGCCTGTTAGTTATAAACACTGTGTATTCTAAACATGTTTTTTTATTGATTGTGTGAATGCAGCATAACTAGTATTTGGCTTATCCAGGTAACAACCCATGCAGAGAGTCTGAAACAAATGGCTCTTTCATTGGCCGAGTTAGATGTGTCTTCTTCTCTGGCACTGCTGGCTATACAAAGAGGTTATGTCAAACCCATTATAGGGAATAAAAATGAATTTGTGGTGAAAGGTGGCCGCCATCCTGTAGTAGACATGCTTCAACCTAACAGCTTTGTTAGTAATGACCTTGATCTGGGAGAAAAGAATGTGTGGATTGTAACTGGTCCAAACATGGGCGGTAAGTGTTCTGACAGAATTTCCTTCATAGAGCGCAGTCCAATACAAACAAATAAATGTTTTAAGTGTTATTTAAATGCTAATCGTATCTATGGCCAAATTCTGGATTATTATTGGTTCTCTGTGGACCTATTTGTCCCTTACATGGCACGCAAGTATGTGGATGTCCAATTACACAATTACAGGTATCCAATTAAAACTTTTTTGTGATTGGATACCTTGGCCGGGTTGTTCAAAGTGCAATTAAGCTCACCCAGGATAAGCAAGAACTTTGATTTGAGTTGTGTAACTTTTTGGTTTATTGTTTAGCCTTTTGCTTTGAGTTTGAATAATCTCAAAATACACAAAACAAAAGACGTGAAAATCATTTTGTTATTTCAGTTAACATTTAATCCTGAGTGAGTGTTAACCGGCCTCTGAACAACCTGGTCCTGGTATTAGATACCAACACATCCAACTTTGTCATTTGCATGTCAACTACACGCACTTTAATTGCTTTGTTCTTAATGGTTTCTATGGTGAAATTGCTACTGCTTTTTGGCTCCAGAGAAGTTCTCAAAAAACCTTTTTCATTTTGAAATTTGTTATGGATAGGATTAATCATGTTATTAAACTTTGTAATTTCTAATCAGCCTGACAAGAGACGTGAATCAATGTTATCCATGTCAATTCAGATTTCACATAATTATGACCTAATCAAAATGTTTCATTGGCTCAATCCATTTTTTTAATGGCAACATCCACAATTTATCTCATTCATATTCAAAATTTGTGTTTTATTATTGTGTAATATTAGTACATTAAGGCAGTTACTTAGCAAACATACTGTCTTCCTCTTAGCTTCATGATTAAATATGAATAAAATAAATAGATGTTTTTAGTGATTGAGAATATGTTTGATCCCACAGGTAAGAGTACATTTCTACGTCAAAATGCGTTAATAGCTATTCTCGCTCAGGCTGGATCATTTGTTCCAGCACAAAGTGCAACGATAGGTAATAACAGTAAACATCACAATGCCTTCTATGTTTGTTTGTTAGTATGTTTGTTTTTTATTTTATTTAGTTTTTTTAGTTAGTCCGGCTGAAAACAACTCTTCAGATTTACAAATATTTCAGTGAACTTTCAGTTCTGTTCACTGAGGTTACAGAAATGAAAAACGCAACTGTGTTTGCAAACATAATCTGATGTTCACTGAATTTGAAATAACAGTGACAAAAGGAAAAACTTCTCAAACCGTCTACACGGGGTTATTTGGGGACGAAATGCCTGTTGCAGCTAAGCTAACCAAAAAAGCCCTGCCATTTACTTGTAAAATCTGGTCTTGTTTTGGCATGTTGTTTAGGAATTGTTGATCGAGTATTTGCAAGGATTGGAGCTAGTGATAATCTTGTACAACATCAGTCAACCTTTATGTCTGAGATGCTGGAAACAGCTTTCATCTTAGCACAAGCCACTGACAAGTCTTTAGTTGTTGTGGACGAAGTAGGTAAGTACTCACCATGGTTTATTAAAGGACTGTTTGTTGCTTTACTTCGCACTTCTGAGTGTTGTACAAGAAAATGAAATGCTGTTTTTTACGGGTTTGTATGGAAAGAACTTTTATTTTAGCTTGCCCTGAAATACGTTCTGAAAAAAGAATGTACAGTGTTATCAAATATCGGGCTGCGTACTATTCATTTTTTGGGAACATATTACCTCAACAGAACGTTACTTGGTAATTACATGTACAACATAACACCCCTCTGTAACAGACCCAGTGGAATCTTTATCCTCGCCGGGTTTTCGGGAAAAAATCACTGGGTTGGCCAAA
>OMLO01002189.1_pt1 | contig 15589 bp, 8 predicted proteins | sample 1674811 | NCBI WGS metagenome assembly OMLO01 (sample SAMN06265003, study PRJEB25207) | coral metagenome | isolation source: Coral host | place: Mexico:La Bocana,Puerto Morelos, Mexico | collected 2008-11-13 | reverse complement strand
CAACTTTATTGTAATACGTTTTCATCTGTGGGTCATCCATTATGTTTGTATATTTTAATCTGAGGTCCTTAGGTTCTAATAACCAAAGATTTTGAAAAACACTTCAAGATTAAGAGTAGTGAGATAAAATAAGATACAATTGACAGCAACGGAAAATGCAACTGCGAGGCACAGGAAAACAAAATGTTAATTCTACAATACAATGTAATGTTTTTCAGCAAGGATTGCTTTTCAAGTAATCATACCCTAAAACTAGCTTCTAAATGTACAAACCTTATGAACTTAGATCAGATAAACTAATAGACATGTTATCAATATTGTGAAGACTTTACCTGAAAGAGAGTAAATCCGGTATAGAGTTCAAACATGATACAGCCAATACTCCACATGTCACATGGCTGAGACCAACCAAGCTCTGCAAGCAAAATAACATAACATGATTAGGAACAAAGCAAGGAAGGCCTTGTGGCCTCATGGTTAGTGTGCTCGACTACGTATCAAGTGGTTTGGGTTTAAGCCCTGACTAGGAACATTGTGTTGTGTTCTTGGGCAAGATAATTTACTCTGACAGTATCTCTCTCCACCCAGGTGTATAAATGGAGACCAGCAAATTTAATGCTGGGGTAACCCTGCAATGGACTAGCATCTCATCCAGGGGGGAGAAGAAATACTTCTAGCTTCTAGTCGCCTCATGCTACAGAAACTGGCATAAGGTATGGCCTGATAGGCCTCTAGGCTTGTATGCAGGCTTAACCTTTGACCTTACTGTTTAAACAAGGTAATGCACAAAATAAACAGTTTTGATAACTTACCAAGAATGACTTCGGGACCTCGGTAATGCCTTGTTGACACTACAGTGCTGTGGTGTTCATGATCAAATGTCGCTGATCCAAAATCAATTAAACGAATTTCAGAATTCTTCACTTCTCTCTCGTCTCTTTTCTGCAAAGAAAACAGAAGAGCATTTAGAAAATTATCTCAACACTGATGCCGATAATTGAGATAAAAACAAGTTGTGTCAGTAATGGTTTAGTTACAGTCTATTACGGAGCAATATGGCCCTTTGGTGCCAGTGAAAAGAAAGAGCTAATTAACCTTGGTGGCAGCTTTTGCAACAAAACAAATTTTCAAGTACAAACCATTCTTGGATTGTATGTAACATTGCAGTCAGAGTTCACAAACAGCATGTTCTCTGGTTTCAAATCTGTATGGCTCATTTTCATCTCATGAAGAACTGGAAATTAAGAATAATAAATATCACCAAAACAAACAAAGCTGATTGTTCAAGAACGATAAACCACCCATATTTTACGAACAAATTACGGACCACTGCCCAATCTTACTTCTCTCATGAACATGTATGCCTGTAGTTCTTCAAGATTGTAGCTTCAAAAACGGCATGCTGGCCGAGATTTTCATTGAGCTAGCTAGAGTCCTGAAAACAAACTTTTGCTCCTGATCTCTTGTAAACCCTTCAATGCACACTTCAAGCTGCACAGTTTACAAGATGGCGTGCAGGACGCTGAAAGGACATGCTAATCAAGTGCTCAAAACAAGTTTTGAATTAATTAGAAGATTTTTATCTTTCAATTAGCAAGCAAAGACTTGTTTTTTTCCAACACATTTACAGTCTAGAGGATTGAATGAACTTGCTTGAAAAAATGTGTTAAGACAAAACTTACATTTGACTGCAATAACAAGTTGATGTGAAATATGTCTGACTTGTTCCAGGGGATATGGTTCATAGTTGTTGTCCTTCTAAAAATTTAAAGAGACAAAGTATTACAGACTTGCCAGAATTTAACCTAATTCACTAATAAAAGTTTATGAAGAGCACATTGCAGATCAGGGTCTTTTCTTCAGTGTTGAGTTTGACAGAAAAATTGTCCTTTCTTCTTGTCTCTGAGTGGCCAGATTTAAACTTGTGCTTTTGTTCAGACCACACTTGACGCGACTAAGAAAGAGGAAGAGTTGTTCGTAGTTTACAAGAAAAACAAGTCCTTACCATGAAGTCAAACACGCTCAAGCCCATTTTCTCAAACACAAGGCACATATGTCCATGATGATTAAACCAATCAAGCAGTACAACACATAAGCTGTGACAAAAAAAATGTCAAAATTACAAACAAAACTTGGCCAGGACAAAAAAATGAAATATTAAAATCAAATACAAAACTTGCTGATCTCACCCACATTGTTTTAAAGCCATCTACTAAATCTTTTAATAAGTTATGCACAATACATGCATGAAGGCTCTGGCTACAAATGTTTTTTTCCAAAAAGATCCTATTTTGATGATAGCAGTTTGTTCAATAGCCCATCAGAAAACCTTAACAGTAAATTATACTCCATGCTCGATGGACTGATGAAAGTCATGTGTGAAACTTCGAAGTCTATTATACAAGTCAGTCCACAATTCTCAGTAAATAATTACCTGATACAAAGAAAGAATGACCAAGTTATATACAAACCTCCTTCCATTTCTGTCTCTCTGTTGTATCTTCTCTAATACTTTAATTTCAAGCTTTGCAGCCTCCCTGTGACAAAAAAAAATCCACATTTCTAGGGTTTGAAAAACATAATTTTAATTCTAGCTAGCCCTTTTGACAAGCAGTTCTCAAATGTTTGCTGCCCTGAGCAAGTCTCAGTGTAGCCTTCTGGCGATTTATAGATGACTTGCGTGGGCCCTTGACCATTACACAACTGAGAATGAAAAGTTACTTGCCAGACAGGAAAAAAACCTTCTTGTCCCAGATGACTGGACAACACTTTTCTGAGCCCTGCTTTCCCAAATACTGCATTTCAACATATGTATGACTTTCAATAATCTATTATCAATTGTTATACAAACCTATATTTTTCAACATTCTTTATCACTTTCACTGCAACATATGTGTTTGTTTTCCTGTAAAGAGAAATATTTTCATTACAAATGTGTCCACTAATTTCGGTCCACAGTTTGAAAATATATTCATCCGTCTTACTGACTGCTATATTTTTTGTAAAAAGGTCTGTTCTGAGAATCTGGTGTTAAATCAAAACAGCATTATTTGTCTACAGTTTTCAGTGTTCCTGACACTAGACTTTGTGACAATACAGCATACAGGCGTATGTGCATGTACAGTGTTTGGAAAAATCAAACGTCCATGAAGTCAGGGATTTGGAAGCTGGCTCTAGCATTATTAACAACTTATTAACAGAGAAGATCTCATACTGAGACCTTGCCGTATTGAGTGATAGTGAGGTCGATATGGCAAGGTTGAGGTTTGAGATTTTTCTTGCAAAGAGCTACATGTAAAGTTCAAAGGTTAATAAGTCATTTGTTATATAACTTTTTACTTCGTTTTTGAAGTCCCATAATCAGTCTGTGAGCACTACAAACACAAGCCATACATGTATTATAATTTGTGATAACCTTACCTGTCATGACAATCAAGGACTTTGCCGAATGTTCCTTCCCCTAACAGAGTGCCAATCTCATCTGAAAACCAAGCCAAATAGCAAAATTAAAACCTTCTAGACAACAACACATCCTGTATTGATCAATTTAGTGTGATACAAGATTATGACATATCAATGTAAAATTTTGCTCAGAAGGAATTCAACATACAAGTAGTACAAGATGTAATAGAAAATGCTTTGCATAGATTAGTTGAAACCCATTACTTTTTAATAACTTTTAATGTACAAGTCAAGACACTTACGAAAAAAATATAAATTTTCACAATGACTTGCATTGTGATTACAGACTCGACCAATGGCATGGTGAACCATTCATTTACATAATGTGACAAAAAGTTCCAAGGATTATGATGTTATAGTAACAAGTATCTACCAGTTACTGTACGAAACAAGAAAAATTAGTACATCTGGAGTGCAGCAAGTCGCCCTGGTGATAAATGAGGTGACCGTCTTCATCGTCCACGATGCTTGAAAAGCCTCTACTCGGATCATCCTCGCAAGTTGTCTTCTGTTACCGGCAGCATATCCATTTCACATGTGCGATTCATTCATTCAAAGACATATTTCACAGGTGGGCATGGCCGCAATTCATTCCATCATAATTTGCATCAGCATGTTCACGTCCGGAGTTCCACCCCGTTTTCAAACATATAGAAAATAGCAAAATATATACACACAGCAAGCACATGAGTTTATTTGTAAAAACAGTTATCTCCTAAGAAATGTTTTTCATAGTAAGTAACCTCGAAGGTCCTGAGTATCTCTGACCTGTTTTAAATCATTCTACTGTGTACTTCATTCCAGATGGATTGCTTGTCCATCTTGTGATTTGTCAAGTTTTGAACACCAATAAAAATGTTTTGGACGCATGTGGTCAGTATCAGAAAAGGGTATGAGTTACTATGGCTTGACCAAGCTTCACAAACTGCTTCCGATTCCCAACGCCCATCTACTCACCACTGAGATAACAAGCCTGAAAACAACTGTATGCCGATGAACTTTTATCCAATCACTCCACAAACTATACCGTAAACTACATGTATCTTGCACTTTTTTATACCATTATAACTGATACCCAACAACAAAACATCTGGATATAAAATCTGAGAAATTGGCGTCCATTTTATAAAATTGGAATGTTATAATTTGGTAAAATAATAAATTTCAAAGTGACAACATCTGATTCACTTTGACATCTAACCAAGCTACATAAATGTTCAAGCTGTCTACCTCTCGCCAAGCAATTGTTTCTTGTTAACACGTGCCTCCTTCATATTTTTGTGTGCATGAATGAAATCACCAAGATGAACCATTTCAATTTTGGAAATATATCGACAGTTCTATGTGCTTCGGTTAAAAAGTATGGTAGACAAATTGCTGGCAGCTTCTTGCAGTGGACTATTTCGGCCTAAAAGCTTAAATTAAAATATTTTTCGCCCATTAATTGTTGAACTTAACAATTAAGTAAGCTTGACTTACGCTCAAGCTTATAAGTTAACCGTTTTCTGGTGTTTAATCATTTCATTATAAAATTAAAAGACCCGAAAAATCGGGAGAAAACTGTTTCTTACCGTGGAAACCTCAGAAGGATCATTGCGACACTTCTGTCGCTTTAACCTTCTATCACTTCGTCTAGTACTGCGGCTTCGATTTCTTGACAAATGACGATTGTGTCTCCTGTCACGAGAACGAACTGTCGAACTGCCACGTTTATAATGGCGAGTGTCAGAAACAGGACTATGTTCCCTGTCAATAAATCGATGTTTCGAATAGTAAGAAACTAAACTTCCCTCTTCAGAGCTGAGAGAACGCTTCCTTCGACCGTTTCTAGGCATTTTAAGTGAGTCACAAACTTCCACAATGCTTCGAAAAGATGGCGCCGAAAGCGACTCATCGTACTCACAGAAAACCGGATGAACAGGTTTACTTATGATGTCATCAATACTTCCATCACGTGTTTGTCATTTCAAATGGAAACTAGTTTCCAGGGTCCTCTTGTATAAAACCCTTCAGAAACTAAGAGAGAGGAGCCTGGTAACAAGTTTCTCAAAATGGCGCTCATTAGAGGTGCTTCACTAAAGCAAGTAGCAAGAGTGACTGTTTCGTTCTGTCCTTTCGACCATAACACATCAACAGCAAGGTAAAAATCTATAAAAACAATGGATCGCAGCCTTTTTAGTTGAGTGTAAAACCCTGAATTGCACTCAGGTTTATGGTAAGCTCTCGGTATTCTTTTCATAGGGACTTTCTGTTGAGAATTTCCTGCAGGAGGATGATCGACTCCAACCCTAAGTGTCAGGTCATATCAAACTTCAAGAATGATGGATCAGAGCCGGTTGTTGAAGTTGTTTTCAGTAAGCTGTAGTCTTTTTTATTGCATGAAATACCAAATATTTTGTGTATCTGGCACTATTATAAGCTTATGTTGTGTCGTGCCTACTGTCTTGATTCAGAATTAGAAGGCGGGTGATCATGAGTGAAGGCCTACAAATGAAGGCCTCATCTAAATTTCATTTTGACTTTGTTAAGAAACAAAATTGCCCCCAGAAATACAGGCCTAGTACTTTGAAGTTTGAGACTGTTAGTGTATGGTTTCTCTCTCAACAGATGACAAAGATACTCTCACATTAAAAACAAGAAGTCTCAGACTAATGGACATGATACAAATTTTTAACAAGAAATGCAGAGAAAAGGAAGCGGGCAATTAAATCAGCATTCACCTTAGCAAGGTTGGTGTGTGTTGATAATAAAAAATATTACAATTATACAAAAAGATTGTTTAAGAGAAAAATATATTTTACTTTAAATTGATAGTTTTAAATCTTAAACAACTTAAAGTTAAGACCAGCAACATATTACCACTATTTTATTTGAAAACAAGCATATGCATCAAGATCTAGGGGTGAGGGTACTAGTGGCTGGCCAATATTTAGTGTAAAGGTGAAACTTGCATGAAGTCCAACTTGAGGGGGTGGTGATTTTCAAAACTAGACAAGAAAGGTGGAGTTAGAACAGCTGGTGACAGTTAGTAGTCGAGGGTCAGTTCATCTAGGGTGATCAAGTTTGATATTATGGCATATCACATGATCTGGCTGACCCTAAACGTAGGACCTAAGCCTAAGTTAGACCTGGCCCTGAGCTAAGATACCAACCCCCTAGAAATTGTTCTAACCCTAGAGTCTTAACCTTAACCCCAGGTTTGAACTATCCCTAAGCCCAGCTTTTGCCGGGGGTTGCCAGAAGCACTGGTCATGTGACCTCCAGTTTTCTTACTTAAGTTTATTTCAGAGTCATAGTCATGTACGAGCTCTCGAGATCATGTATTTACACCGTGTAACAGGAAGCAAAGGAATGTTGGAGTGAATCTCCCATCCATGCATTCAATTTGGATTTTCTAAATTAAAAATGGGGTTAACAAATTGCTCTACAAATGGTAAAAGCTCCTCTTTGTTCATTCTGTACAGGTGTCTATGATTTATCACATTTTTATGTGAAAGTAAAGGAGGTGTGCATATGAGGAGAATGGTGTTTACAATAGATGGACATGCTATTGCTGAATCTTGGACTCCCTGCACACAAAAGGAAAGAGTATGCCACCAAACATTTTGTGAAAGCACAGAGAAATTGACAACTGACTCAGTTAAACCAGGGTATCTTCTTATTGTAGTAGATCACAGCATCAAATCACTGGTTAGACTTTAGGTCTTTTGTTCATAAACCCATGCATGATGGCTCGAATATGTTTGTAATATTTTAATTTCACATCACACTTTGTTCAAGAGAAAAATAATGTTCCAAGAACAATCAGGACTTTATATTGCCTATCTCCTATAGTCTGATGGTTGGAACAATAAGCAACTTGTTGTATCTCACTTATGCCACTTAAATGCACTTTGAAGTTGAAGTTAAGCAAATGAAGGCCTTTACTGTATTAAACTCTATACATAAAGTTACGAAAAATCCTTAAAAACCTCTGTATTAATATATGTACAACATGTGCAATTATCATGATCTTTTTTTCTTTGTGAAGTAGCATGGTTAAAAATAGTGAAAGAGTGAGTTTTACTACAGACAAATAATCTTATAAATTATATTTGAGAGCAGTATTGTGGAAGTCCTTTCTTCAAGTAGGTCTCAATCAAAACCTGCAACAAAATGGAAATAAAATATGTTGTTAGAGAACTTGTGGCAAGTTTTGACTTTAACTTATTATTTGAAACTGTTTTCAGTGTTACCCAAACTGACTGTTTGTCAATAAATTAAACAGTCACTAATTAACAATTAGATTATGAGCTTGAGGTTTAGTGTGAAATGGCTCAGCCAATCAGATTACAGCATTTGCACTAACTGTTCAAGTAGAATTTTACTAATCATGATTAGATGTTAGAGATATAAGCCCTATAACGTCACATGTTTTTACATTTTCCATTATTATTACCGGTAGTTGTTCACTGGTTGATTTCAAGTCTCACAAACTGATATTCATGTACATGTAACTACTTTGTATGTACTGGCAAGAGGAAAGGTAAATGTTGGGCCTGTTTACATAAAGGGAGGGTACCACAGCAAACTGAGTTACCTGGGTAACCAAGCTACCCAGGTAAAGCCAGCTTCTCATATCCTTCTTTAGCAAATTGAATTGTTTACATGCTAGACAGGCATTACCATGACTGGATGCTGATTTCAGTTGATAAAAAAGGGTTTGGTGCACTGCCAATCAGACCCCTGACAAGAATTCATTGAACACTGCCATGTCTAAACATTATCAATAAATGCTAAAAAATCAATATGTAGACTTGGGTTGATTTGTAGCGTAGTATGGCATGGTATTACTGTAGATTGAAGACATTGAAGCAATGATTGTTACCTTCTCTGGTATTCTGTCTTTATTCCACTTGGTTGTCTCTTCTGCAAGTTGGGATCAGTATCTCCCTGTGGAACAGAAGCTAACAACTCCTCTGTGGTTGTTGGTGGTCTACCATGTTTTTCTCTGATTGAATTGATGGTGGTGATGGGGTATACTTGTGCATGAGATTCCAAGTATTTCAGGACATACTCATCGGCATCGATTATTCTGAAGCGATGCTTGAAGATCTGTATCAGTGCTCCAATCTGGAAGTCAGCTGGAGTGTAGAATTCGGGATTATCAACAGATGAACCTGGTTTGGTAGCGTGGGTGCGTTCAAGAAATTTTCCACCAATTATGCCTGCATTTCTCACTGGAGGCTCATAGATTGTCAGCATGTCATCTGATAAGCGGTAGTAAATGATGAAACGTCTGTTCTTGTCCTCAGGTCGGAAACTCTCCTGAAAAAAAAGGAGTTGTGCATTTAAGTTGGATGCACTGTCTAGTTTAAATTCTTTTTCATGAGTGGGCAACTTGTAATTTAATAAAAAACAATTATAGTTCATAGGGAAATATCAGATGTGTAGGTTATTCATTGAGTTCTATCCAAATCTTAGACTGAACACCATAGAGACAGGACAAAAATTGTAGGAGATGTTAAATTACCATGGTTGCAGCATATCTGAGTACTTTGTGATCATTTTCCAACATTTTAATGAAGTCTTTCTTTGGAGGTTGTGGCACCAGTGACAGACAGGACTGCAAGCTGTCTTGAAGTGATCCAAACCCATTGTATGGTGGAACATCCTAACACAAAAAATCATATCTATAGGTTAAGTTCATTCATTGATTTTAATGACTCCAGGATCCAATGCTAAGAGAGACTACCAGTACTTCTTGATGTAAAGGACAGAAAACTTCAGTAGTATTTAAATGTCTTAAGGCTATGAACTCCTGTTGAGGCAAAAAGCTCTACAATATGAGGAAGTGATAAACACACCTTTAGGTCCAGTCCCAAGCTTAAAAATATTGTGGTAAGTCCTTCAAGGAAACATGTTTGTTGTGGTATGTTCAAAGTATTGGTTCAGGCCAAAAATGCTGGTCAGTTGGTGAGACGCATGTATATGAACAACCATGTGATTGGTTCAACTGAGTTCTAAGATACTGCATCATAAGCATGGAATGTTTTAGTTCAAATCTGTTATTCTTTCTTAATGAAGGATAATCAAGCTAAGTCACTGTTGCAGTTTTTTTTAAACACTTACCTTTTCTAAAGGCTCTCTTGGAGGTCCCTTCACATCAACTGGATTGAAGTCAGTGATACCAAAAGTTTTCCTGTAGTAATTTTTTGTGAACTCATCACAGTCATGGAGGAGGAACCTTCTTCCCAAAATAAATAGGGTTTCACCAACGATGAAGTCTCTGGGTGTAAACCAGTCTTTGATTTCATGATCAGACAACTCCAAAACACAGGAAGGAAAGGAAGCTGAAAGGAATGGAAGGACAACCATAGTAAACAAATATGCATCAGTATGTAGCTTTACAAATATTTAATTATTTACCCTGTAATTACATAAGGGCTTATGAGGCACACGTTGTGAGAGGAGCAGTGGCCTTATTAGCACTTTTGACTCTGGATCAAGCAGTCCAGGTTCAACCCCTGTCTGGGGACATTGTGTTTTGTTCATGGACAAGACTCTTTACTCTCAAAGTGCCTCTCTCCACCCAGGTGTATAAATTGGTACCAACAAATTTAATGCTGGGGGTAACCCTGTGATGGACTAGCAACCCATCCAGGAGGGAGAAGAAAATTATTACTCTTAGTTGTTTCATGCTAAAGAAACTGGGATAAACTCTGGCCTGATGGGCCACTTGGATCAGATTCAGACTTTGCATGTACATTTGTACTTTATGAGGCACACGTACGACTCAAGATTTCCTAAAAACTATTTTGAAAGTGAACAAAAAGTACCTACATTCAACATTTGTTCTGTCTTTTGGTAGTCTCTGTCTGCAAACCAGCACAGGGAAAGGGTCCCTTCCATCATTCCCCGTATGAACTTCCCTTATCTCCACTGTGTCATTTACTAGATAATAATGGATGATCTGCAAAAAACCAAAAACTTTAGTGAGTAGACAAGAACAAAATCACAAGCTATTACATAGGGAGAGGCTTGACATCTTTTCATCAGAGAAAGCAGAAATCTTTCCAACAGGGATCCTTTGTGAAAAGTGTCACTTACTATGTAACAAATTGTAGATCTGGTGACCTTTTCTCTATAAACTTCACTAACACTTTAATTACAAGTTACTAAATTTCACTTACACATGGCCTCATTTCACCAAACATACTGTCCCTGTCGTCCCAGACACAATAAAACCTCAGGACCTTCCTATCCAGTTCCAGGAACTGTTTCAGTTTGTCAAATGATGAAGGTGTCTTGTAGCTACGAAGAGGCTGTTTGCGGGATTCAGTGTAAGGATCTGATTCTGGCATTGCCGGATAGTTAAGTTCAATTCCTTCACTGGCCATGTATTCCTAAAGACAGAAAGACTACACTGTAAGTGTCCGTAGGCTGAAGTTAACTCACGACCTCATCTACAGTGTTGTACTAACACTACAGTTGCTACATAACTACATTGTATTGTGCAAAAACTAAAAGTGGCCTGTTCCCACTATGAGATGCACCTGTAGGGAACCATGGAAGATAATATTATATTTCTCGTATTGGAGTTGATGTGTACAAGTACTATAATGTTCTTCAGGTGCATCCCACAGTAATTGCCATAGTTGTTGTTGGTCTGTAAATGGCTGTGAAGACTTATGAGAGATACACATTTATGGCTTAATTATTTTGAGCACCACACTAAAACCCGTCATGGCGAGTTGGGTCCCCTCATTAAATATTATTATCATTATTATTTGTTTGTACCTTTGTCCAAGCATCACAGTCATAGAGATGAAACACTTTCCCGTAAAATGTAACATTAATTCCAAGGTTCAGGTCTTTCCAATGCCAGTATTCACCAAGATCATTCTTGGGTAGTCGCTGTCGCTTAATGAGTTTCCCTTGAGGAATTCCACTGAAAGGAAAATAGGGTTCTGAATAAGGTACAAGTCAATAGTCCAACAGTATCTGAGATGACACTACCATTCATAGAGTCCATATATGTACATGTGCAAGTGCAGAAGCATTATCCCTTTAAGCCCTAAGAGTGTCTTATAGAATTTACTCTGTCTAACACCAGATGATTTTACTTGTCAAAGGGAGACACCTTAGGCCTTAAAGGGTTATACAATAAAATTAGGATTGCTTATCATTTGTATGGAAAAACCGGTTATTCCACTGTGAATTCAAATGATAAGGTTTGATTCTGGTGTATTTTCGAGATAAAGGTAACACCTAAAGTATTACTTTTTCTCGATTCTACCAGAATTTCTGAAAAATTTCTGTAGCATTTGTCAATAACTTGATGACAGACTCGCTGTGGCAACAATTCTAAGAAGAAATGCAAGATAGAGAAAAATTATTTGAATGATGAATCTCTGCAGATGCAGGCCGGTTATGGTTGTCGCAGATGTTTCTTTTTGGTGCCACTGTATTCTGCATTCTTGCAACACTGCTGTAGCATTACAGGTGAGAAACATTTACGTTTTGCAATTGATTGTTTTCCTATTTTTGGCTCTCATATTACTTTTACTCGAAAAAAGTGCAATGGTGAATGGCATATTACGCAATTGGGAATCCTTATGTGATATAAGGCCAGATTGTCACCATCATTTAGATGCTAGCGGGACTTCAAACGCAATGTTTGATGAGTTAGCTGAAAGGTCTCTGATAAGTCCCTTGGCAGGGACGAAACATACGTATGTAAGGCTAACCATAATTATTCATATTACTTTTCCCTGCTTTTATTTGTGAGGGAAAACACATAACTAGTTTCTGCTAATTTTACGGACAAAAGTGAAAGTACAAAAATAGGCTTATTGAAAACCGTATTATATGAGTCCTCTTTCATGTGATCTCAATGCGGCACTGTCGCAAGGTTTTTTTTTTTAATTTGAGGTACAAATGGTATGGCTCAATCCAATCCATTTCCTTGAAGAGGAATAGTGCAGTTACATTTGTCCAAAAATTTCACGAGAAATTCCAGTCAAATGGTAACCGCTCTTGGTAATTTAATCAATCAATCAAACAATCAATTACACACTCGGTAAACTTTAAGCTTGTGGAGCCCTGTATAACTAAAAAAAATTAAAAACAATCATCACTGTAAAAGAAAGGCAAAGGACTAGTTACTCCAGGCATGGCATTACAAATGAAATTCTATGTAAGATTCAAGTCTTGAAAACTACCTGTTGTTCACAACTGGTTCAACCACTGAGATAGAATCATCTTCCAAATAGTAATAAACTTTCACTGGACGGACTCTGTAATATTCGTTTGCTGATTCGTGCACAGTTTGCTTGAAATACGCAAAGAAAAGCAAAACTTTCTTGTCAAATGCAACATGAGCAGGGACAAAATCTTCTGGTGGTGCCTGAACTTTTTGTCCGTATGTCAAGGATGGCTTGAGATTTGCTAGTTCGTCAAGTTCTTCTTGTGTTAGTTTATTGACAGGTATCGGGTCTCCGCCGATACCTATAACGGGGGCTGTCGGCACAGAATAGCCATTCATCCATCCAAGTGTCTGAGGTCGATGAAATTTAGTTTTCTGAAAGAAAATTAAGCTAACTGTTTTAGAAATTTGCGTGAATTTAAAATAAGCTTTCGCGAACATAAACACCGCGCCGACTACTTACTGTTGGATCGGTGAAAGAATTGCCAGGGAGGAATGGAAGAGCCATTTTCTTATTTTTGAAGTTCTACTTCGCTTAAAAATAATAATTTGCACCGGTTATCTTGTAGGGTTCTTTCCACTGAAGTTCAAAATGTTTCACTGACTATCATGGCCGCTGTGGTTGCTATTTGGCAGCGCTTGTTGTTGTCATGGTTTCTGTTCAGGGACAGCCTCACTCCCGCTAAATCTCACGGGATAGGAGACTAAGTTAGAAGTAAAACAACGGACAGAAGACTGGGGATAGAAACATTGTTTTGGAGAACAAAGGGTCACGACATGCGCATTGTGATAAAAGACATAAAATGGCTTTCAAATAAGTTTGCGGAAGAATATTTACATATTCTCGTCCGTAAAATTGTGATCTCAGAATATTCCTTTTACTTTTGTAATCGACCCTTGTTATATAAGTCAAATTTCTGGCAGTAAATTTGTCCTCTTGAAAGTAAAGTTGAGGAAGACTGCCATCCTAGTTGCTTCATGCTACGGAAACCGGGATAAACTACTCTTTGAGGATTGATACTGACCATAGATGAAACGGGCATACGCACGCAAAACGAGGTTTTGGGGGTTCTTCATCAAAATTCCTGACGACCACCGGACCACTCTTTTTATGTTTATGGGGGCGTTTCCTTGGGCAAGAAATCACTTAATTCCATATTTTTCTTCGTTGTTTAGACATGGGACAATAGGAGAGGAAACGTTTTTGACCTTGTAACATGTTCTTTGAATTCTCAGACCAATCAGCTTAATTTGGTACGAAGATAATGCTTCATTATAAGGAACAAAACGGACATGAAACTATAGAGAGCCGCAACTACAATAACAGTAAGCTTCTTGTGGTGGTCTTGATTAAAATGATTGTTTTGTTACAGCGACTATCCAGGTTGTGTGTTTAAATAATGAAAGAATCGTTCTATGGGTAACTTACGAAGACAAACCTGTGAAAATGGTTTTACTTAGTATAGAGCGTTTTCACTCACGTGACTAAATTTGCATATCGTCATGACAACCGACTTCATCCGCCATATTGGTGTTCCATCGCAGAATGCGTGCTACTAGTGCTAACCAACACCTGGGACATTCTGTACGACATTCTAGCGCTCTTAGCGAAGAAATTTAATTTTTGTCATCATGGTCCTTTGCCTCATTGTCGGATGTGGCAATAAAACGGGGAAGATACGGCCCACTGCTGAGAAAGTAAGTTATGACGAAATTTATCCTCAATAAGAGGACAGACGCATAAAAAAAAACTGATGTCAATTTGTTTTTTTACGATAACTGGTAAAATACCGGGATTTTTTTTATTTTTATTTTTTTAAAAAAAAGTTTTTGAAAGGCAAGTCTGACGCGTACAAGTAGCTCATTTGCATAAAGCAGCGCGTGCAAGTCCGAGTTTTGATGATAAATTGAAAACTTTGACAACGTTATGACGAAACATATCTTCAATAAGAGGAGAGACTCATAAAAAACTGATGTCAATTTGTTTTTTACAGTAGCAAGACCCGAAACTGGTCAAATACCGGGAATAAATAAAGTTTTTTGAAAGGCAAGTCTGACGCGTACAAGGTACAATCGCAGGTAGGTATAATTTTCGGTCTTGCGGGTTCATTTGTAGCGGTGAGGAGTTTGGGTAAAAGAGACACGTACGGAGAAATAATGAACTCAGAAACCGCTTTCTTTATTACTAAGAAACTTAGGACTAAGAAACCCTTTTTTTTACAGCGGTTGTCACTAAGTTACATTGGTTATGGTATTAAGCAAATCACCGGATGGAAACTGACTAGAAACAGCAATGACAACGAGCAAATGTCTTGAACCTGTGTTGCATGAGTTGTTTTCTGCAACCTCAAAGCTTGTGAAATCATGCACCAAATCTCTGAGGGTTTTACTTGATTAGCGACAGCAATAGCGGAATAGCGACAGCAAATTCAACGTTGTTTTACACGTTCACCCGGGACAGATCTTAGATACGCAGACTGAAAAGATCTCGATCAGAAAATTCTTGACGTTGCCATAGTGGTTGCTTGAAAACTCTCTATACTTGTGGTGTTTCAATTCCATTGAAAACAGCTTTTACTTTCATAACCATTGATAAACAGAAAAAGAAATGATTACATTTGCAATGCAGACTATTGTTCTAAACCTTTTAAATGGGATACATTTTATATGTGGGATTCACTAACGCTGATTTAGAAGAAAGCTACTAAGCTACTAAGAAGCTGCCCAAATGCTTGGTAGATACTGTAACCCTGGTAAATCGACAAATACAACTAATGGGAGTGATCACTCAGTTTCATGTCACAGCTTTTTGCTCTTGGCAACCGAGTTGTGTGAGATCAATCCGTCTAACAGCTTCGTCATTTTGTATAATTTAACTCAAACTATCCTAGCGATATTCGCAGTTTCAGATACCCACAATTTCATTTACTTGATTTTATG
>OMLO01002188.1_pt1 | contig 15595 bp, 12 predicted proteins | sample 1674811 | NCBI WGS metagenome assembly OMLO01 (sample SAMN06265003, study PRJEB25207) | coral metagenome | isolation source: Coral host | place: Mexico:La Bocana,Puerto Morelos, Mexico | collected 2008-11-13 | reverse complement strand
AAAAGCCCCCCCCCCCCCCACCTCTCCCTTGTTTTCTAGACGAGTATATAGAAAGTACAGAAACGATACAAAATTTATAATTTTGGTCGTGTTTAACTGCAAACAACTGATTATCGACTCTTTCATACACGGCAAACTGAGCGTCGAAACGGATGGTAGTGATGATCTGCTTATTCATCGACTAAAGCCCAACCAACCTTGTACAGCAGGCCTAGAACCACTAAAAGGGCTATATTACGTATATTAGGATCCATGTGAGACTTCTAAGGGACTGACTCACAAACAAATCACCATCATATCAAACGATCACGATTTGGGAAAAATAAAATAAGTGCCTTCCTTCTTCTCCTACACTAAAATAAGCATACCGAGCACACTAATTCGAGATATTAAAAGGGAATCCACGAAAGGTTCGAGTAACAAGTGGACAAAAACTTTGCACCAAGATTATATGCTTCCAAGAGATTATAACTCTTGATGAAAGATCAGACATATATTTGAACTGTGGAAAATGATTTGAAAACATGATTGATCATCGCAGTTATGCACAACTAAAATAGTTGTGATAGCGAAGCCTGACAAAAGATCCATGCTTGAACTTCAGTGACGGGACTCAAACCGGTGCAAAACCGCAAAACTGAGCTATCAAGCCAGCTGGGAGCTGGTCGTGATGTGAGTTCGTAATATACCCGTAGATGGTGAAGAATGCAAGCGAAAAGCGTGAAAGATCTGAAATTTGAACTGCGGCGCAAGATGTAGAAACATGCATTAAATATCATCGCAATGTTCTTCAATATACAAGGAGGCAGTGACAAGAACCCTCCCACCCCACCCCTGGAGACAAGTCGATCCTGAATGTACATAACTTAAACTTAGAAAACCAAATCGACTGACAGCAAAGAACAGGGCATCCCACTTAGTATCTCTTGTAAGGCCTGTTCCTTTGGAATCCTTCGAATTAGAATCAATGGTCCAAGATCACTCAGATATACACGGATCATGCGGCATTTTATCCTAAAATAAACCGATGAATCCTTGTTCTGAGTGGCGCTTTATCGCTTCTTTTTGTTGCGTCATTGATCCTGATTAAGATCTTCCCAACGTAACGAACCCGAAAGAATCACTTATAAAGATACATCATTAATGTAGTTTTGTAGTGAAATTCAGATTCTGCTACAGTGGTGCTTGGAGCTCGTGTCTTTCGAGCTGATGAAGGCCTAATAAAGTGCGCTGGATCTCGATGGAGATGAGGAAAAATATTGCTATACAACGTATTAAAACAACAAATTTATTAATATTCAACATTATAAGACTTTCTTCATCCAATATTAAATACGCTAAAGACTTATTAAAAAAAATCCTCTAAATATATTTGTAACCTTTATATTCCACATCGGTGTTAAATACTATTCCATTTAAATGGAAGATCATAAAATCGGCGTATATTATGATATTATGACAAAAAAACTTGAAATATAGTTTATCAAACTTACTTTCGGTAACCATTTAGGTAATACAATTTTAATTTTTAGAAGTTTGTCTTCTTTGAACACCGTCTAGTACCGGGGGAGGAGGACTCTGATGAAAAAAGTACAGGGGTGCTGGTCTGAAATTTTGAAAACAACCAATAAGAGATACCAAGATCCTCAGGTTTTGTGGGCGTGAATTTTTTCTCCCCTAAGAAGTACCAATTCTTACATAAGACATTATCTCCTATCATAGTTTTTCGGCTCAGTACCCTTATAGGTACAGCAAAAACTCTTGCTGTGTACCCTCGTGCTGTGTACCCTGAGACTCAACACCCAAAGAGGTACCACAAGTGCTTTTCTCATCTCTAGAAGGTACGACCAGCACCCTTTTCCGGGCATATTGTGCCATGTTTTCAACAAATCAGTAACTTTCAAATATGCATATTTTAAATATGGTTCCCAGTTAAACAAAAATAAATAAATGTAACAGTTATGCTGAAATCTTGTGTCGCACTACATTTTGAGCAACAAAATGACGACACAACGCAGCGGTTTAATCACGTGGTTGTACTGCTTGTAGCCTGTTTTGTTTTTCTCTCGAAAATCAGGAAGGAGTATGGGGGCAAGGTTTTAAGAGGAAAAGGGATTGGGCCGAGACTACAGTGTGTCGCCCTAACCCCTTGTCCTCCATACTATCTTTTTTGTGTTCGCGATCGAGTTCGTCAAGATAGACGCTCCCCCCTCCAACCCTTCAGAGAAAAGGCCGACTACAAGCAGTGCATCAGGTGGTGTCCTGTATGTGCCTTAGATCAGCACTGACTCCCATCACTTAGGCTTGTGAACGTAGCGCAGAGAAAGATACGCCATAATCCTGAAAAAGACATTGAACAGGAAAAGTACAGCGATATTCACGACTGCAGGTCTTGCCACGTTCAGCTTTTCTATGATGTCACTTCCTTCAATGGCGGTCCCATTGTTCCTGCATGCAGCATATGACGAGTCCACTTCTTGGCAACTACATGAACCATACAAGAGTGCAGTATGTGAGGACAATTGTAATAGGATATGATAGCAGTCTTCACGACAACAATACCACGTCATCACCTCAAGACCACGAACAACGACAATCAATAAAGGAATGAAATTATCAGAACAAAAACAAACAAAGAAACAATTAAGGTACCTAGCAGCGCAGATTTAAGACGAAATACTTTTAATCAAAGAGAGGAATTCACAAAGTACCAGAGGGTATGGCAGATAAACGTTCCCAAAGAGTTTTAAGTTAAATAGGTACTTCCCAGTGTGAGACGCGGGCTGAAAAACTTAAAATGTCACCAAAATGTATTTGTTCGTGGACGCTTTTTACCTCTCAGATTTTCAGGGCCAACACTTCCTTTTAATTAAAGCCACACCCACAAGGCTAAAAAGTTTATGACCAATTTCTTCGTTTCACAAGCTCTTAAAATATTTGGTGTCAATTCCAATCTAGCATGAATGTTTTTTCTTCTAAGTCATATTCTAATGATGAAAAATGCGACCAATTACAACTGATATCTGCTGACCTGAATGATAGCGAATTGGTAAATTCCATACTAAGGATGGCGTCGTAAGAGTACGTAATGACAGCAGAGTATTGAAACCAAGCTAACCACGATGGTATATGCTTCTGATAAAATCCACCCAACAACATACAGGTCAGACCATATACAGCAGCCACTACGATTGACTTCTTGAAGTCCATCACTGTAGCACCGACACACAAACCTACAGACTGAACAAGAAACAACGCTTAATGGTGTGTTTACTGTTTGTAAGTAAATATTGATTACAAAGCCTTCAACAGGTAGTTCTGTTTAGTTTCTCAATATCTCGAAGCCTTTATGAAGTGTCACAAAGGATTGTTTGCGTTGTCGTCTTAGTGTCGGATTTTTATACAAGAATCTCGAGCGGCGAAACCCGGATTTCACCTTTCTTCAGTTTGAATTGTGTAAAGCCAGCAATGAATAGTGTTTTTTTACTGTCCATGATATCGTAGGATATCAGATCAGTGACTTGCAGCATAACGGGACACCATGAATAATAATTGGGTAATACTAATTTTGTGTAAAATAAGTCCGCCGCACCAGAAGACAAAAATGAGTTTAATGAGGTTAGAAGTCGCTTCCTTGCGCATCAGACCAGTGCAAGAAAGTGATTTCCTGATATCCTTTGTAATTTTCTTTATAGCGTACATAACTGGCGGGATTTCGCGCGCGACTGCTTTTCAGTGATTTGGCGGCGAAGCCGTGAACGAGTGACGAAGGCACGAGGGAATTGTTGAAGAGTCAAAGCGCCTCCGCCACGATATCACTGGTTCACGAATCCGGTAAGGTCCACCTGCTACGAAGGCTAGTGTCTGTAATCCAAAACTTAGCCTGCATAGCAAGCGTTTCTGTGGGGTTGGGGACCAAAGAAAGTCAGAGGAACCGAAAATCCCGTTCCGTTGGTCTGTTTTTGCTCCCAAACCCCACGGAAACGCTTGCTACGCAGGCTATCCAAAACTCGTCACTTGTTTCGTACCTGTCCGGTAAGGGCTGTCAACAATAGCACAAAAAGTGTGCCAAGGAAAGCCTCGCTCCTGTTTAATCCTGTCATCCAATATACAATGATTAAAAACAGCGTGGGCTGTAGCACGACCAGCGGTAGTTCACTGCAAAGCTTGGCTAAATAGTATGCTGACAGTCTGTAGTAACCAGCCGCTCTCTCTTTATTCACCACTGTTCTTTCATTTGGAACTGAAAATACATTTAGAAAAAAACAAACCAGTTATGGTACCAGTAGTTTATATTACTTTAATGTTGATGAAAGTTTGTTGATAGTGTGAACAAATTAATGCAAAGACCAATACGCATGCATGTGGACATTGTATAATAACAATTAGAAAACTGACCATCGATGAACTAGTCACCAGAAAAAAAAAAAAAAAAAAAAAAAAAAAAAAACCAACAAAAAAAAAGTCCCAAAAAAAAAAAAAAAAAAAAAAAAAAAAAAAACTCTCCAGTTTTGATCCCCTGAGTTGCAAGAAACTTTTGTGAATTTTACGTGAAGCATCCTGGTGATAACCAATGGAAATTGAGACAGCAAGGAAATCACAAATTTCCTTTGCAGACGTTCTTTTGGAAGGTATCAACAATGTCTGTGTCGGAGACTAGTAAATCGTATAATGTGATAAATGTACGCTACTGTCCTAATTATTAATTACTCCATGCTTTAACTTCCAACAGCAAGGCACTCACATGACACGAGCGAACTGAAGAGTGTTGTGAAATTCCAGTAAACAATGATAAAAAATAGCTGTAAAATAAAACAAACATTAGTTAATTACAGAATGCCTTTACCAAATATTACAGTACAGGGAAGAAAAGATCAGGGCAACCAGATAAGCTAAGTTCCAAACAGAAGTGTTCGTCAGCTGTTGCTATTTTGAAATCGGTGTCCTTGTCATGTGGCCTACAATCGAAACGGCTAAGAGCCTGGAACAAATGATATGGGTGCTAGTTTAAACTTGGCATATAATATGGTACATGTAATTGATCACACGTGTTTTCAAGATGGTTGCATATTGGCCCAGTTTTCGCAAGAAAAGAAACTTGCAACTACATGTAGCCTTGCACCATCTTCTCCTCACAGGAGAAACCAATCACAGCGCAGGATTTGGTCCATCTTTCTCATTGACGGATATTGTCATACAACATAAGTGTACTTAAGATAATATAGTAAATGAATACATACCAGTGAGTATCTGTCGACTATACTCTCCTCTTTGTAAGGAATTTGAAACCAAATCAGTCCTGCTATGAGGGCGAGAAGCACGTGCTGAAATCAAGATTAATTTTAAGTCGCCATTAAAATAATTTTCTTCAAATAATCAATTCCCTTTATGGTTTTAAAGCAATCAGTTCATGTTATCAGGACAGGAAAACAGACACCGACAGCATCAGGGAGAAACTGCTTTCAGGCAGTTAAGGACAACTCGGTCATAACGTCGTGACGGTGAAAACGTCACCTTACAACGTTCAAGCTTGAGGTTTCATTTGGAGTACTTTTAAAGCCACCCTTCAGCTCTTCGTCGTTGAAACTGTTTGTCTTCCTGCCGCAAGGGATGTACTTAGTAGAAACTGAACTAAGTTGGTTTGTGAACGAGCCCAAAAGGTTTTCCGGCACCTTGAACTTGTACAAGAACAACTAAAAAGTTGCCTGTTTTTTTATTGAAATTTCAGAGCGCTCCTTCAGCCGGTAAAAAAATCTGGGGGCCAGCTGTTAGCTTCATCCCTTGTTTAATAAACAGGAAAATGGGAAAATACCATGTGAAAGCTGGAGGCCATCCTTGGAGGCCCCCGTTGATACCAGTCTTGCGACTGAAGGGGTCACCCTGTTTAAATATCGATTATTATTATTATATGAAAAAATGAATTTTAGGTAATGATTGCTTACCTGAGTAAAATTTAACTTTGAAAGAATTTCAGGCTTGGATTGTTTAAACGTCCTCTGTAGCAAAACTGTGAACTGCGTCCAGAAACTAGTTGCCCATGATGTGGAGATGTCGGTGTACAAGGCTGATTGATCTTCATCGTCATCATGATAATGAATGTCGACTTTGGAGTAATCCCGTGAAGTAGTACGCTTATAAGTGACAACAGCCACATTGAAGTCTGCAGAGGACAACCGAGCCTCCGTGTGAACTGGGGGATGTAAAGCCTCGGATGATTTAGTAAAAGAATCCCTTACATTCCTCCATAAGATCTTAGATGGTTTTGGACTTTCAATCAGAGGAGTGGAAGTCTCGTTTGTATCAGAAATCTCTAGAGATATTGGTGCACATCCATTTGGGGTATCATCTAGTTCTTTCTCCTTCTTCCGTTTTCCATGAGGTAAGAGTTCAGTAGCAATTTCATTTTGATCAACTGTTTCTGACAGCCCTTCATCCGACTCACTATCTTCGATGCTTGCAGAGCTCTTCAAAGTGTCGTTTTCAAGTTCTTTCTCAGGGACGTCAAAGTTATGAACTGCTTCTTGGTGTAGAGGATCTTCCGTAGCTGTTGATTGTCCATCTTTTTGCTTAGCAGTAACCTCAGCTGTATGATCTTCATCTATTGGTTCATGTGAACTTCTGCTACTTGTGTCACTTGTTGTATCTTGCCCAGATTCAAGTTTGTCTTTGCCATTGTCCTCTGTAGTAGGTCTTGGGTTCTCATGTTTTATTGGTCTATACTTCTGATGTCTTTTCCACCTGCAATAAGAGACTTACTTGTAAATTCCAATTCAGATGGAGATCATCATTGTACATAAACTTCAATAAAGTATATGTTGTAGTTAAAATTGAATTCAGGTTTAGGGTTAGAAGACAAAGGAAATTGAGAATCAAACTACACACGTTTAGGTTCAGATTATTTTTAACCGAATTTAATTTTTAGCTACACTTATATACAATGAGTTTTCACAAAGCAGTACAGTGAGTTCTTGGCCAGACCAAGAACATATTATTATTAACAACAGAATAGTCAAGAAAGATGAATCAAGTTTGCAGCAACGGAAATGCCTTTTTTGAAATTATTTTACTAGGGCAAATAACCTTGTGAGCGCAAGGAAGCACGGGTATACTGGTAGAGAAATGTACTCTTTACTGCTGAAAACATTAAACTGTAAGTTTTACTAACATCTACTCAAATGCAACGTTTTGATCATGCTCACCTCTCATCCCAGCCTTTCACAATCTTTTCTTGTACTTCTTCTCCTTCAGTCACTTTTTCCACTGAGGACAAAAGCAAGAACATTAAACGAGTTTATTACAGTTTACCAGACAAATATTTATTACAAATGGCAATATACTTACAAATGAAGTCTGCTGGGTTGAAGTGAGCATCGCAAACCAGGCCAATACTCTCAAAAAAATCAAGCACTTTGCTAGCCTTTCCATAATAAGCTACCTGTTATACAAAAAAAAAGAAAACACAAAATCAATGACCTTTAGTTCGTTGCAACTAAATTCTACACCATGTATTAATTCCTTTGTTTGCTATTTACAAAATACAATTCACATGAAATTGACTAAAGATATAAGATAAACTACTTGTCATTGCGCTTGCAGTTTTTGCCTTACTTTTTCTAATTACGTGTGGTTCAAGTGTTTACTGTAATACCCATTAAAGAGTATGCTACCTTAAAGGTGGTATTAATAAGGAGGAGTCAGGTGAAGACAAAGAGCTTAACTGGGTGCCACACCCTTGCCATGTCCCAAATTTCCTTGTGTTGTACCCCCTGACTGATTTGGAGAGAAAAATGAAACTGCAAGTAGTGGACAAAAAGCAGTATCAATGGCTGGGGTAAATTAAACAATCGCAACACGGTAAGTTTAAAAGACAATGTCTTCAGGGAGTATAAGTACTTGGTCATGTTATCATAATTACTGTTTATGTGTTCACAGTACATGTTCATTTTGATGTGTTTACCACAACAGTACTGTGCATAATCTAATTCACCAGCAGTGAAGGAAACTGTTCACAATATTTTGACAAACATTTATCAATATATTGATTACCTTTAACTGTCATCCCCTATACAAGTACTACCTGACTGCACTACTAACAGCCATTCAGCATAGAATGTAATGTAAAGGTGAATTCTAGGGCACTAAGACAAATGAAGACACACAGTCTTATGGAAGCAGTTTAAACATTCACTGACTAACTCTGCTTGCTGACTGAGTGTTACCTGCCCTCCACACAGCAGAAGAACCTTGTCAAACATGTAAAAGATCTGACTCGATGGCTGGTGGATTGTGGTTACCACTGTCTTTTTTTCTCTTGCTGCGTAGTTCTTCAAAGTTTTAACAAGGTTCAAGGCATTGCTAGAGTCCAGGCCTGAGGTTGGTTCCTGATACACAAGTTGCAGTAAAAATGATATCAACTGGATATTAGAAATTTTACTACATGTATGAAGTGATGGTTGCCACTACACTGCACATGTATACGGTAAAATAATTTTTCACATTCAGTTTACGTTCCTTTACTTGAAAGTTCATTTAAAGGCTAACATTGTACTGTTCCATTGCATTTACAAATGTATCTAAAAACTTGAAAAACTTACATCAAGGAAAATCAAGGAAGGATTTGTGATCAGTTCACAACCAATGTTTGCACGTTTCTTCTCCCCTAAAGGAAATAACAACATAACAAATTTGTGGCACAGTCCTGAGTATTATACCCTTACAGAAATGTAAATAATTTTTTGACCTCTGGCCTCATTGACCATTACATGTACTCAACAACAAAAAATTCAAATAAGTCAAGTATGGATTTTTATAAATAAATAAACTACATGTACAGCTGTAAATAAAATGACGTACAATTAAAAATAAAAATAAGCGATAATAATTTCGAATGACCTTTCGATGAATCGTTCATCATTTTCAAATTCTTAAAGTCAGATTCTTATGAGTTCTTTAATATATATTAAGAGTGTGTGTGAATGTCTTGTTGCATATGATTAAAAACTCTACAATGTGGAATATAGAGAGTGTTAATTAAGTATTAACAAGAAGTTGAAACAACTTACAACCGCGCTTTTTTAACTCCTCTGTTTGAGCTCATAAAAACCTTACGTGATATCTGACCACTTCAGCTGAGAAAATTACCCTATTTCTGGCCAAAGCGTGAGTTCGGTGTGACCTTGTAATCTGAGATTTTTGTTGACCCTGAAGAAACGAAGTTTGGCGAGTAAAAAGATTGCGCAATTCAAAGTTGGCCGAGTGGGAGATCTGCGTCTGGTCTCTAAACTTGCTTCGATAAAACACCCAAAGAATTCACTTCAATTGCCTAAGCCCACAGCAGATACTCGCAAAATTCAAAATAAATTAATGATCTTGGGTTCTCGAGAAAAAAAACTTGCAAATTAAGACTATCTTGTTCATCATCAGAGAGGTCAACTCTGACATGCCTTCTAAATATATACAGAAAAACCGAAAAAAATATATTTTACACACATTAAAGGAACCAATATCCGTAACATTTTCCCTGTATTAATGTTTCAACAGCTTTTGGCAAATAAACATCACAGGTTGCGTGATTCAAAGTCCCGAACACGATTTGGCCGAATGGAGGTCTGCATCTCATCACTGACATAAGTTGCGTCATTTGAATACTGGCTGAGAGAAGTTTGGTTCAGCTAACCGACATGACAACAACAAAAAAATAAACCAAGGGTGGATTAAGAACCGCGCTCGGCCCATGGCTGCGCGGTTAAATAGTTTTGCTTTAATTGAGTCAGATTGCATGTTCAGTTTAGGTTTCATTTCTTGGATGAAGAGCATTTCGTAGACTAAGAATTCAAATTTCTTCAGGATGGTAAACTGCTCATCAAGATCTTTATTATTCTGATTGTGGGCATCACGCAGGTGTTTTCCGATAGCTGAGGGCTTATGTTCAGCAATGCATTGGTGTCGGCGAATATAGCCTACATAATCTGCATAACAAAGATCACATTTGAATTTATAAACAACACATTGTTGATTTATTAACGGTGGTTTGGCCTCTGCTATTTTGATGTCATTGGTAATTTTCTTGCTTGTGAAAACTGGGCGTAGATCACTGTTTATTTTCTTTCCAAGATTGGACAGCTGTCTTTGTACAACGTCGGCTGATCTTTGATCCTTGAATGGCAAAATAATCTGAATGGGCGCACTTGCTTGAACATCGCGAACTTGTTGTTGATTTCGCGACTCGGTGAATCTAGTTATGGTGGAATTAATGAGATTCTCTGGGTACATTAGTTTCAAAAAGATCCTTCTCAAGGTGTTACATTCTTCAGCAAATAGATCTGGTGAGGATGAGAGACACTCTCTACATTCCACATTGTAGAGTTTTTAATCATATGCAACAAGACATTCACACACACTCTTAACATATAAAGAACTCATAAGAATCTGACTTTTAGAATTTGAAAATGATGAACGATTCATTGAAACGTCATTCAAAATTATCGCTTATTTGCATTTTTAAACTAAGTAAAATTTAATTAAGATTGAAGTATATAGTTACTTAATACCTCCAGATAATCCTCTCTCAAAAGGGCTACCAATTTCTGAAACATGAAAAACAATATTAATAATGTATTACCATTTATTTCTTGACAAATATATTCTGCATTATGGCTTCTCTATGAAATATAATTTCCATTTCTCATTGGCTGCTATGCATACATTTAGCAAAAAATTGTGATTTGTCCAGGAAAATCACGACAATGTCAAACCTGACTTGAATGTTGCTTCTTGTAAAGCAAAAGTAAAAGCAAAAGGAAAATCTACGAATCTTAAAGAAAATGTCAAGTCAGTTGTTGTCATCAGAGCAGTCCTGTGAGCAGAAAGTGTGGATGTTGCCCTGAATATTGCAGGAGTTGAAATAATACATTTGGAAAACTTGTGGTTGTGGTCATCTCTGAAGAGCATATGATTCGAGCTTTCTTTTAGTGACAGTGGAAACTTTTTTCTTTTGTGGTTGGTGATTCTCAAATCAGTTTGACATACTGTCAGAGACACCTTATAGCTGCAATAAAGTTGGCCGTGAGCTCTAGTAAGCTATACTTTGCTTCGCTGTGCTCTGCAAATAGACTGGATTATTTGTGTCCAAAAGCAAGGTTAAGTGTTAAATTCAACTGATTTTAAGAAATTTTTTAAAATAAATTAATGTTATAAACATTTTGTTTATTGGGTTTGTGAAATTCAAGACAAAGCAACACCAATTTTGTGTTTGGTTTAGTGTCACTTGACTACTGACTGAGAATGCTTTAGTATTTTTGTGAGTCATTTCCTAAAAAAAAGAAATTACTTTTTCTTTCTTCTTCCTGATTCTGTTTCAATGCCTTGGCAAGACTTTTTTGTATCTTATCTTTTGCCAGCCATGTAACATGTTACTTAAATTCTCAAAACTTTTCACTATAATTTTAAAACACAGAAGGAAAATCTTAAGTATGTAATTACATGTATGAGGTCAATCATGCATCTGTCTTCTAATAGATCATAGGAAAGAACCAGTCAAAATGTGAGAATAATTTGATTTACTTATTATATATTAAATAATAATACTGTTCATTGTGGTTACAATAATTTCTTACAGCTATACTAATTACTTGTAACCATGCAGTTGTATACATGTATACACTATTCAGAATAAAATAAGAAAATGACAGATTGAGCATTTTCTTTAGGCTGGCTTATCGGTAACCGGCTTATCTGAGAGGAAATTGTATTTAATTATTTTCCATTAACACAGTTTACTCACTTGTGTCCAGACATCTTCTGACATCTAAGGTATCAACAATTTCTTCAACCTGAGAAGTACAATGTAGATAACATTTCCATGTATTAGCACTTTAATCTCTATTCTATGTCCTTCTGACTACTGTAGAATATGGGCATCTAGAATAGCCTGTGCTGTATGGCCTTATACTGGCCCAACAGAGTTCATGGTTAAAAGTCACTGTACAAGGCCTGAACTTTGTGACCATATGACTTGCTTTTTAAGTATATCTTCACTCTGTGCAACATACAGTCATGTACATCTTTTTGTTCAGTGAGTATTCTTAAACTTGAAAAGATTTAGCAAACCTTTTTTCGTGACAGTTTAGGCCTGTTTTCATACACGGTATAGATTTACAAGCTGTTAACACTTAATTAAATTAAAACCTTGTTTTGTGTACTCTTGTATTGTTTGGGATAGAGTACATGTTCATATCATAAATTGATGACCACATGACCTATTCCATGGCCAAGAGGAATGTACCATTTGCTATTACATGTAATTAAGAACAGTAGTACTACTAGTTTAAACTTGCACAAAACTGGTCTTGGAGACACAATATCCATGAAACATCCTTTCAGTTCAGGCCTCAGTGTGTAATTTTTGAAAGTACACATTTATGCATTGCTCTGACTCCCAATCTGATTTCAAGTAAGCGTAAATTAGCCCTTTAATAGTAAGCTATATAAAACGGCCAATGGTTTGATTGATTGATCCATTGACTGGCATAATGATCACAAACTGACTGTATGAGTGACATACTGATTAATTGATTGATTGAGATACTACTGACAAATAGTGAGGGCCGACTATGAGGCACATACCTTTTGTAACTTCTCTGCCTTGGACAATGTATCTGGCAAACGGAGCATCGAAGAAAACTGAAAAAAAAGGTCCATTAGAGGAACTAATTTTACCATTTTACTTTACAAATGAATGTACTTATACAATTTTACATGTAAAATGCCTTTGAATAAGCTTGGGCACTAAATTACTAAGATCAGGTAAGAATCGTGACACCACATTAATTTGTTACCGTAAGAGTTTCCCGAAGGGTGAGATTTGCAAAGAAAATGTCTTCTTGTAAAACATAGCAAATCTTTTTTTTCAGTTTCTTGTTCAGCTTGGTTCCATTGAGAAGAATTTCACCATCTCCTGGGGACAACCTTCCAGCAAGAACGTTAAGCAATGTAGTTTTACCAGAACCTGTAAAATACAATGTTTATTACTTACAACAAGGTTAAGGTTTTAATAAATACTTAAAACTCCTGGAGAAATGGCTGCAGATGTTCCATAGGCTGTTAGCTTTAAAAGCACAATAAAAGGCTACCACGAGTACTAATATCAAACTCAAGAGAGCATGCAACCTTGTTGAGGAGCCTAGAGGGTAAATAAAGGAATAAAAAAAACACTACACATGTAGAAAGAAAAGATGACAGGAGACAAACATTGACTGAATGTTTGCAAGCCTCTTTAGCAAAAATTATTTTTTCTATCATCAAGTTGATGTTAGTATAATTTTTATTAATTATTAATTCAGCAACCAATTAATGCCAGATAACCTTCAATAAATATACAGGTTCCAAAAAAAAGAGCAATCATTTTCTTCAAACAGAATGAGGCTTCTTTCACTTAATATATAATGTGCCCTACTGGCCACCAATAATAATTAATTTCCTTTGTTTTGTGGTTATTTATTTTTCTTTGTTACAATGCTCACTAGCTGCAAGGCCTCGCTATAAACATATGCTTTCTAAGTGCAACGCGAAAATCAGATAATAATTAACTTACAATGATTCACAGATTAAGCTTAGTTACGTAATCATCCAGCATAATTTATGTCGATGTAAGTTTAAGATGTCGACTGACACAGTTCAGCCTTTGAGCAACGAAACGAGCGCTTAAAAATCTATCCCCGCTGCATAAAAACGTTTTCAGTTATAATCATAACTTCATACGGTCGGTAGCTTAGGTAGTCTATCTTTTAGGGTAGAAAAGAGCGTTTTTCTACAATAAAATACTGCTGACTCGGTCAACTCGTCAGCAGATTTAAAATAGCACCCGAGAAATTTTATTGATGCTGCCGAATCAATGGTTATGTGTTCTTATTCATTTGAAACTTCAAGAGTGGCACAATTACGCCTAAAAATAGGGTAGAGTTCGGGCCAGTTCGATTTGAAACGGTACAGAGGGTTCCAAAATGGCTTACTCGGCGTGTTTGATTGAAAACCCAGCTAACATGAGGGTTGCTGAAAGTCGCAAGAGATTTTTATACCATTATCAAGCCTAACAACAGCTTATAACAAAATCCTACTCTAAGCATCCTTTTTTTACAGAAAGAACTCAATCCAGAGACCTCTACCGAGTCTGCACTGGTACTAGTGGTGGATAAATTATTATCGTCACACGAAACTAGTAAATTTTAGATATTCCAAGAACCTAAGCCTATATTAAATGATATTACACCAAAAGAATACAGATACAGAACTGTAACCAACGGTTGGTAGGCTAAGCTTATAATTTTCGTGAAACTTATTAAACAAATAAATTTTTTCGCTTACCGCTGGGTCCCATCACAGCCAACAGTTCACCAGGGTGAACTTTCCCGCTCACATTTTGAAGAATTTGCTGATCGTTGATCTTCACACCAAGATTACTAAAAGAGAGGAATATTGGTACATTCTCTTCGGCTCCTTCACTCATTATTTCAGTTGCGCTCTTTGATAGAACCAAACTTGTCAGCCGCTATACTTTCCAGTCTTTCCCATGTGTGTTTACAACAGTTCGAGGTAGCTCATTCTTATTCACCTCATTAAAATTATTCAAATTCTGATTGGCTCTTCTTGTAACTGTTACCCAATCAGATCTCAGCACTTGAAATATGTCACGTAGCGCACTAGTAGTATACATGGGTCGAAGTGCGACATCACCATGATCATAAAAAGTGACGTCACTGATTATCAAACAGGATGATGCAATGCCCTGTAACTGGCCCTGTAATTATTACATAAATTTTTTATTTTAAAATTAAAATCTGAAATAAGTTTACTTGGATGAGTTAAAATAAATGCCCACGATCTACTGACAGCTCAAAAAGGCAAAAATAGTAGAAACAACAGCGGGAGAATTTCAAAGTTATAATTATCGTTAACCTACGGCTGGACGTCTTAATAATAAGTACTTGTAAAAGGTTGTAAACTGACCGGAAATACAGTATTGCTATTACTCATGTTATGATGGTGCAATATTTGACGTTCAACTGCTCAACCTGGAGTCACCTTAGGAGCCTAGGTACTAGAAGGAGCGGTTATTTTTTTTTTTCGCTTCTTTGTACCTGACTACCACTACAGGTTGTGCGATAGTGGAGATGTCCATTGTCGTTTTGACATAAATTACCATGCCGGACTCGGATGAAGAGGAAGCAAAAGTGGGGGGAGGGGAGGCACTGAGCAAGTCCCTTATATATGCAGCTGGGGATCTTTTGATGTTTTGGTGTTTATAGGCTTTAGTTATCAGAAATACATTTTCATTGATTATAGAAAACGACTCAGTGATCTTACAAGTAACGTCTTCTCGCTTTTTTTTAGCCTGGCTTGTAACTGAGTAAGTCTCCATGAGCTGAAAGGAATCGGCTTTAACACTCTAATGTGGGACACGACACAAGCAAGAATCTTTTAATACTCTGTTTAAAGACAAAGAAATATTGATATATGCGTGCGTATTCTTGGTTTTCATGTGACGTCATCATTTTCCAAAACAAAAAAAATATCAATCTTTGTGAAGTTCTAGTTTTAT
>OMLO01002187.1_pt1 | contig 15600 bp, 11 predicted proteins | sample 1674811 | NCBI WGS metagenome assembly OMLO01 (sample SAMN06265003, study PRJEB25207) | coral metagenome | isolation source: Coral host | place: Mexico:La Bocana,Puerto Morelos, Mexico | collected 2008-11-13 | reverse complement strand
GGCACTCTGATCGGCAATGACTTACCACGTATGGTCTTAAGGAACCCATTTTCGAACTTCTTCATCCCGATGTTTATATATATATTATGGTATCTCCTTCCATCATGATCTCACTGGAACTTCAGCCATGAAATTGGATAGCTATGGAGACCACTATCTGTGTCAGTAAAGTCCTTAGTATTGTTGAATATAATCCTTTTATGTCACTTTAGTAGGCCAACCTTTCTGAAAAAGCTACATTGTATTATTGGTATTAATTTGCATTTCTGGGTTACTTCTTTGGGTCTAGCTACTCTTATATACATTGAGTTGGTGAAATTAATGCAGGCTTGTAATATTATTTTTTCTACATAAGGAATGTTTTCAAGCAAGGGACTATCTGAATCTCAGATATCACCACAAACGAGCTCTGTATCTGTGTATCATAGCAGCACATTTAACAAAGAGCTCATTGTTTGAAAGTGTTCAGTTTGCTCACATGAATGGTGAGGTATTGAAGCCAATCCTTCTGCTCAAGCCTAAAGGTTAGTAAACAATTATTTAAACAATGTTTATGTTCGTTATAGAGGCCTTCTAAGGTGGGTTAGCCATGTTGCCATGTTGCATCCTTTCATGTACCAGTGTCGCCTAACCAGTGGAAGCAAATGTCAGTGACATTTTTCTGCATGAAGTCTTATGTCACTGTCACTACAAGGTTGATTTTTGTAGAGTGTATTCAATAGAAAAGCACACAGGTTCTGACTTTAAAGACGTAAAAAGAGAATACAACTTCTAAATAGGCAAAAAAGTCCAAAAGGGGCAATGGTGCTGTCTCTTCTACATGTAGTGCTTCTCATGTTGCTGTTGAATTTTAGCGGCACATTAGGTTTTTAGGGTTGTATAGGGTTGTATAGCTTGTCACTTTTACTCCTTGCAAGGCCTCATTATAGAAAGCCGCTGTGCAAGGTGAGTGCAGAGACAAACTTGAATTGCCGTCACCATTCACCTAATGCTGTGTCTGCACTTGTATCATTCAGTGGGTTTTTCACCATTTGAGAAAACTGAATCCCTTCACAGAGGCTTGACTGTGTATATCTGTAACTTACAGGTCAAAATCAATTATTCATAATCAATGAAAAAGTAGGGTTAAGAGACAAAGGAATTTAATTTTGACCTGTAACATATCCACCAACTCTTTGTGAGTCATACATGAAGTTGTGAGATTTTTAACTGCAAGTACCAAGAGCTTTTAGAGAAGGCCCAACCATGCCCAAAGATCAGAATTTCAAAAGTTTCTGAGGACATTTTAAGGATTTCTGAGGATGTTTCCAAGATTTCCTAAGATCAGACAGTAAGAAGTTTCACAGTAAGACGTTTTAATACACACACACACACCGCAAAAGAAAATTGACATTAATTTTCTTGAACAAGAAAGTGCTAACAGGGGATTGTTGTCATGATAGGTAAAGCTGGGAAACAGTTTGTCATCAAATTGCATCCTTGTTTATCAGTGGGTACCTTCAAACCTCAGAGGTTTTCTCCAAAAAAGAATAATGTCAGACGGAACTGGTTTAATGGCGAGGAGGGCGTAACAGAAGATGCTGCTGGTAGGTTACAACTCTATAACACATTCGGTTTAAAAAGTAAATTTTAAAAGTGAAACTTAGTTTAAACTAGTTTAAAAAGTAGTTTTTAAACCAGTGGCTTATTACATGAATTGTATACAATGTATAAGACATTGTTGTTATAGCACAACAATAATATTATTCATTTGTATTATTGTGATCTCTACATGTATTAATGATGATTCTTTACTTGTTTTGTGTTATATTTTTAGACACAGGAACACCAACACCTCATTACAATGCCTCTGTGTTGTCAGACATGTTCTTGGAGCAGCACCTTCACCATTTGTACAAGTGTATTACAGATTTCCCAGGGATGAAGGATGCAGTGGCTCTCATTAAAGTGTGGCTGCATCAGCGTGAACTTGATCAGGTTTAGGCATTTTCTGCTTCTATTTTACACTCAATGTTTAGTTGTAAGATTTACATGTAGGTAGCTCAGTTTGAGGTGCAAGTGATTGCCATGTGGTTAGTACATGTACAATCATGTAAACCTACTGTAAACTTTAGATCTTCTGATAAATGGCTGGGCACCAACTGTGATCTCTTCTCCCTTCTGTCCCTCCCTTCTCCCATCAATCTCTCCCTTCCCTCTCTCTCTCTTTACCCTCCTTCCCCTCCTCCTTTTCCCACCTTCCCCCTCCCCTCCCTCCCCTCCCTCCCCTCCCATTCGCAATGACTAGCTAACACCTGCCGAAATACAGATCTTTAAAATGTAAAGTTCACGCATTAAAATAGGGAGTTCAAGTGACTGTTTCAATTTTCTTTCCATTTTTACTAGCTTAAGATCAAGCAAGTGTAAATTAACGGTAGATTATCAGTGAATTTGTGAGGTGATCGAGTACTCGAAATAGGGTAGCTTTCATTGATAGGCATGATGTTTTAACAATATGCAAATAATTTCACTTTGAAGGCATTTTCATTCCCAAGAAATATAATGTTCTTTGTTTGACTAACAATGCTTCACATAAGGAAACTTACGAGAATGCATAACAAAGAGACATATACGCATATATATATGGGTATATGTGCACATATATACACATATACGCAAAATACACTTGTATGGTACACATATGCGTAGTTCGCTTATATCTGAGCTGCACTGTAGCAATACTATTAGTTAATGAAATCTTTCTTATTCTTTCTTTGCACAGGGACAAGGTCGTTGTGGTGGATTTTTGGCATCCATGTTCATCTCTCATTTATTGTCAGTTAAAAAGATCAACAAGCACATGAGCTCATACCAAGTTCTTAGAGTTTTTCTGCAGTTCCTTGGTAAGCAATCAGCACCTGATTTCTCCTTACAACATCATGCATTATCAAGGAGACTAGTGATGAGGATAAAGAGAATCGTCAACAACAGCATTGAAGATATACATACATAATTGATCATCACAGTCATATAGCAGTTATATTAATAAGCAGTTGTCAAATTAAAATCTGAAACAAAATTCAGGCTTGAATGGGATTCAAACACATGACCACTGGAATACATGTACCAGTGCAGTGAAGTGAATTTTTTCAGACTTCAATTTCACAGCTATTTAATTTGTGTATTATAACTGTCAGTGATGATCAGTGATGTCTTTCTCCACAGTTCTGTATAAACTGTGTGATCTTTCATACATTCACTTGAAGCAGCTTTAAACATGGTTTGCACCGCTCATACTCCTGGAATTTTACAAATGTAAAACATTCACTTCAGACCCTTGAACATTTCTTGGAAATTCTCTTTTTCCAACCTATCCCTAGAAAACTTGTGGAATCTAAAGAAAGTTTCTATCATAACTTGATATTGTTAAGTCAAGTATTCACACTGCATATTTTGGAAGCATTACATTTTAGGCCATGTAAAAGTTGTCTGACAGTTTTATATTATGTTGTGTTCCAAAGACGGTGGAATTGCTATCATTATAATTATAGTTTGATTGCTAATGAATAGATTGAATGTGCATGTACATGTAAATCAGATTTATGGGAAGATGTACAGTAAGTAAACTGGTTTTTTTATACATGATTCTATCAAAGCAAAATTAATCGAAAACAGTTCTACATGTACAATGTACATTGTACATACATTTAGTATGTTTCATTAAACCACCTGTGGTAATTAATAGTCTACTAAGAGAATGAAAGGACTGTTTTCTCAGAGGTGCTTAGTACATTTGAGAGCCCTAGAAAAAATTGCCAGATGTTTAGATGGATGTAAGTCGTAATTTATTTTGTCTGATGGAGACGACAACACTTGGACTAATAATTTATTATTATTTTGTATTTCTAAAATGGTTTTTATAAACTTTAGGATCCACTGATTGGACTAAAGAAGGAATAATGATGACCGGAGAAAACAGTGAAGACAGCAATGTGGTAAGTTGATTTATATATGAAATACAATGTACATGCAGCTGTATATGAGATACTGTTTTTTTTAAATCCAGCACCATTGCTGTGTGTTCATTAGATGCTTGAACTACCCTTTCAACAGAAGTGAATCAAGGTTGCAAATTTTAAACTCGGTAATGAAATGGCAAAGGTGAATTGATATACATGACATGAGCATGGGGTAAGGAAAGCCCCGACATTGACTCCCGACATTAAAGAATCAAACCCATAACCTTACTTTCCTTTGTCACATAATACTTGCTTCCACTCCCTGACACCTGTGACTCAATCTGGCAAACTAGGGTCAGCCAGTTACCCAGGGACTGAGGTCTCAGACAGCATAGTTCTCAAGGTCGATGACGCATGCAATCTTCGCCAACAATACAAGGTTAAAAAACTCTTTCTTTATTTTGTTGTTCTTGCAGCCTTCTAAGGCAGATTTTCATTCAGGGTTTGATGTTGTGTTTGTTGATCCCTCTGGCTACCTTAACTTGTGTGCTGGGATGACTGTGGCTCAATACAGGAGAGTAAGTGAACTGTGTTGAATAAACCATTACGGATTCCAAGTTTACAATTAGCCAATCAGAAGTCTAGTCTTGAGCATATAAGAATCTTCAGTTGTCACATTTGAGACTGGTGATGTATGACACAGAAAGTATGTCATTTTGCTATGATCAAGGATACATGTAATTTGCACTTTTGAAACACATTTCTTCGTTTAATTCTTAGTTGCTGCATGAAGCCAGGTTGTCACTGGAGTTTTTGGACAGTGGTTTTATGGACAGCTTTGAAGTGCTCTTCATGAAGCCGGTTCCATTTATACAAACATTTGACCAATTTTTACAGTACGTACATTGATATTAATGTGTTGATTATTGATTTAGCCGACGTTGAATTTTAACTTAACATGTAACTTGTAAGTTTAAATGTTCAAGGCGGAGGTAAAAGAGCCCTGCGATTAAAAAAAGTTTAAAGATTAAAAAAAACTTAATAATTCAAAGGTAACAATAATGTCTACATGATGCTGTTGGGAAACATATCTTGGTGGTGGAGGAAAAAAATCAAGTAGGCAAAAATTTCCAGAAAATACTCCTTACTGTGTAGTTTAATTATAAGCCAGTAACATGTATGTACAATACAGTGTACATAACGCTGCAGCATCAGTTCAAAAATGATGGAAGTACATTAAGGATGCTTCAAACATTTGTATGTACAATTTCAGTGAAATCATTTCTGAATCCAAGGGGGTTGTGTGGATAATTTTTCTGGAACTACGCCATCAGGGTTCTGGCCACAGAACTTCAGAAGTGGACCGTATGTCCAGGTTTTTGTTTTCAATTCACATCTACTCTGACATTGTTCTTGCAGAATTCCAAATATCAGTGCCTTAGAAGTGGTCTGCAGTAGAAATGACCTTCTCAGTCATCTTATCGATCATCCAGGAGACTGGATTCCAGTTGTCACTGATTGGCTCCTTCATCTTGTCACTAGAGGCCTGGGAAAGAGAGTAGAGATGCTTTGCTTGAAGCCACAAACTTCACTTCAGGTAAATTAAATTCAGGAGATCATGCACCAGGGAAGCGGTCTCCATATTTTATCCAGTTCTTCCAACTGATACATGTACTATAGGGAATGCATGGTGCTAAGTAGAGAGAACATGTTTATTGACTTGTGGAGTATTAACTCAAGGGTTTGTTTGCATATTATAATAAAGAATCTTTAGAAGTTCATGTTTCACATTGTGGAGATCTTATGCATGTCACTGGCACTATTTGAGAAATGTTTGGGTCAACTTTGGAATCTTTTCATACATTGTTCAATCTTCAGAATATTTGAAACAAATTTGCCCTAAATTTACAACAGTTAGTACAACATGCATAAATTCCCCTGGTATATAGCAATATGGAAACTACATGAATTAGTTTTGAAATTTATTCATTTTTTCCTTGTAATCTTCATTTTAACAATTTTCTTATGCATTTGCCATAGATTTACAGCAGTTAGTGCTGTAACTCTTGATATAAAGCATTATTAATAATATTATCCACATTTTTATGTCCAGTGTTAAGGCATGCAAAAGGTTATGGACATGTATGTGCTGTACTAGACCTTCAGTTACATGTATTTTCTAAGTGTACATGTACAATACCCTTTTGCAGCTGTAAATAACTGTTCTGCATATCTTTAGTTAGCGAATTACTTGTTACATGTAGCATGTAAAGAAACAACATGGGCTGAGATTCTTAATAAAGTAGTCTTGTTTCAAACGTGTGCTCTTTTAATGTACATGTAGTGGCCTGTGAACAAAGCCCCTCTATCTAGAAGTCAAAGCAGTGTGACACTGGGCTTGTTGAATTCTGATCATGCAGATGCTGTGCTTGACACTGGACCACCAGCAGACAGTACAGAGGTCAGTACTTATCTGTAGTATTGTATGTTCAATGTATTCATATTCAAAAACATTTTTTTTTGTCTTTCCAGGCTCCACCTTTCCGTGCATTCTGGGGTGAGAAATCAGAGTTGCGCCGATTTAAAGATGGTTCTATTCTCGAGGCCGTAGTTTGGCCTTGTAATAGTTTCGCAGAAAGAAGAACTATCTGTGGAAGAATTATTAAACATCTTCTTCAAAGGTGAATATTTCTTAAACTTTATTACTAAGTGGTGCGTTTTACAGTGACTAACATTCCACCATGCACTGGAAACTGAAGATTTGTTCCCCTTTTCCCCTTTTCCCCTTTTCCCCTTTTCCCCTTCCTCCTTCTCCCTTCCCTTCCCTTCCCTTCCCTCCTCCCTCCTCTCTTCTCCCTTTCTCTGTTTACCTTCCCTCTTCTCTCACCCCCTCCCCTGACGCAATCTTTTTTTTTCCTTTCTTTTTTATTAAACAGATTTTTTTTTATAACACTACTCACAATAGTACAATTAACCTACATACTTACAAACAATATTTACACTAATACTAACAATACAGTTTACTCACTTATTCATAATATTACCTGACCTGCTAGCACAGGGAGAATTTATGAAAGCTCAATTTTGAATTTGTTTTTTTCTAGACATGGTGGTGTTGATCCAGCATCGTTTACTTTTGTTGCGGATCAGTTAGACTGTACGCTGCAGACACGCAGTGCATCATGTGGCAGTGGAACAGGAGATGAAGAAGCCCAGAGAGTAATTCAAGTGTACGATGCTTTGTGTAAACAGATCCGTGCACTGGATTTGCCGCTTAATGTCAACTCGATTCAGGGAATTAGCTCAGTTTTCAGGGGAGCAGAGGTAAGGAAAACACTTAAGGTGTTCCTATTGTCAACATCTAGTTTCTTCACACAACATCAGTACAGTCTCAAGCAATCAGGTGATGAGAATTAAGGCATTCATCAGCAAGGAAAACTGATGGAGTTTAGATCCATCCTGCATACTTTGAATCAGTTCCTTGCAAAGATGTTACAAGTAATTTGCCTAATACAAAACCCATGTATACTATACAATGACCATAGAAAGAGTTATTATTTTGTTCAAATGGAAAAACTGGTCAGGCTTATAATTATTTGGAACAAACTTAAAGAGAATGCAAATTTTGTTACAATTTTAAAACATAAAGAATGCCACTATAAATATCACAAGAAGCCCAAAACAAGTAAAAATATCAAAACTCAAAATAAAAAAAAAGTATAGGGGGTGTGTAAGCCAAAGAAATTCCTATTGCCTTAGAAGGCTACACATGAAATGAAATAACTCTAAGCCTTGTATTTGGGAGGCCTTGCACTGTATTTTTGAAGGAATGTTTTCATCCAATATTTTTGGGAGGACTCAGTCTCAGAGAATGCAGTTAAGACAGCAGTCACCAATATTATTATTTTCATTTGTGGTCTTTGTTACAGGCTAAATATTTCAGAGACTAATAATTATTTGAAAGAAAATGAAAATTTGACTTCATTGCTGTTCACACTCTTATTCGCAGCCATCTGTTAACAAAAAAATTGAAAAAGCTGTGGACTTAGTCTGCAGTACTGCTTGAACATAAGTTGGAAGTACCATAATCGTTTGTCCAGCTGGAGAATTTCTGTTGTCTTGATGTAGGACCAACTTCTCAGCCTTACAGTAAAGAGAAGGAGAAATACCGTTTTGAACTTGTATTCGAAGCAGTTTTCTAAGAACTGGTGCATTAGCAACCACTGGTGTAACTACAAGCAGACAAAAATCTACACTGACATAATATAAGAAAGATTTATAAGGCTTTGTTGGGATTGATTGTTTTTCTGTCTAGGTCTTTCCACCAAGTCCTTGTTTTAAAAATAGCAAAGTAAAGCCACAAATTGATGATGAAAAGTTGGCATGCAATGTACTCCTTCCTTCAGAAATAAAACACACAAGTTGGTGTCCAGCTATGGAAGGTGAGAGTCAGTAAAGTAGCATTTCTCTTACAATTGCTGCAACTTCATGGCCCCTTAAGTTTAAGCTAGGGATCTTAAGGTTATAAATTCCAGTAAAGTTGTGATATGCGTGAAAAAGGGCCTCCACTGACTAGACATTTAGTTTTCAACTACTATGTGTTGTCGACCATTAATCGTGTCCGATGCAAGCATTCCACACTTCAGAGTGTTAGTTGTCAACAACTAAGTCAGGCCAGCATGAGCTTGGGAAACAAGGCTCACTACGCATGGTCAAATAAACCAATACGCATGCTCAAATTAATGTGTTTCATGTGTTGATAGTTGTTGAGAACTAAAGCAATGATTCCCACACGTGGGAAAACCGGTCAAAACTTACTTGTGTAAAACAAAAGTAATTTCCCTTTTCGAAACTGGTTAGTTGACAAAAAATAAACATTTAGCGTTAAGTTGTCGGAAACACATTTCACACACTGTGTTTTAGTTGTTGATAACATTTGTTGTCAATAACAAATAGTTGTCAACAACTTGCTGTCCAGTCTGTGGAGGCCCTAACAGAAAAATAGTTAATGTAAAAAAAAAAAAAAATAAACAAGTTAGAAAACTACAAGATCTTCTTTGTCTAGGAGTAATGTACTGTCCTATGGGGAATTCAGTTGCTTGTTGCTCTGTATTAAGATTCTGAAATCTTGCAGTTTGAAAGAAATACAATGTAGCAGTCTGACACAGATAAATATAGCTTTGCCTAGCAGGTTTTGCTTTATAACTCTTAGGACAGTAAAAAGCAGCCTCCCTTGTAGTATTTCATAAAATTGGAACGCGGTATAGTTGTAAAGATAATAATTATGTAAAAGTTGAATACACTTGTTCAGTTACGAAAGTTAGATCTCTCGGATTTGTTTGACGTTAACCTTTCAAAGGAGCAACGGACTGCTTTCAAAGTTTCAGTGACTTCAAAACTTGTAAGCTGTAGTGAAGCATTCCAAAAATGTAAAGAGAAGTTTCAACCAAAATCTGAGAAGTGGAAAATCTGGCGAGTTAAAGAACAAGCGTTTTGGCTGGTAAAATCTGAGATGTTTCCCATTAGCCCATAGGCCTGTGCTGCAAAAAAGTTAATCTCAAGCCCTCAGATGTCTTCGATTGTTGTCTTTGAATGTTTCTGATGTCAGTAAGCCTAATCCTGTGAATTCAATTATCTTATGTAGAAGTTAAAAAACTGAAGTTCTATCTTTCTTCAAGTTGTTTTACAGTTGGAGACAAGTGGTAAATGGCCGGACGACGTAGCCGCCATTCAACACATTAAAGCAGCTTTCCACATCAGACTTGCTAAGTTACTGAAAAGTGAATGTACCCTGGTAACGGCAGCTTCACCTCAATATGTAGATGTTCTTAAGGTGAGTAACTGAATTTCAGTTCCAAGTATCTAATGTTAATCAACAACAGCTCGTTTTATGTCCTCCACGGTGCTTTTTGAAAATGATGGTGTCACGATCGTCTGTAATCACGTGATTTCTCTGACCGAGGCTTCCTAAAACACAAATCCAAAACGGCAGGTGATTGGTGCATTTTCAGAATGAAAACCTTGTTTTAAAATTTCACCGGTAGAGTGTAGATAGGGGTTAAGTTGATCAAGCGTTCTTTTCTTTCACGGTAGCGAAATTAAAGAATGTCTGTTCACAGGTTATACATGTAATTTATCTGGTCAATTGTGTTGTTAGGACCTGTACTTTTTCAACATGTTGGTTACTTTTGAAATCGTTTTCGCCGGTGTTCCGACAGCCTCTATTGGCTTTTTGTCAAAACCAAGAAAAGTCTTGTGTGTAGAAAAGAAACTTCACGTGCCATTTCCTGCCACTTGATTGGCTCTCGAAATTAAAAAGCCAACAAAAAGATAAGCGGTCTTGCAATGTTCTCTCGCCTTGCTGAAGTGTCAGCTTCCATGAGAGGCTCAAAAGTGGGTCCAATTTCAACTTGGGACCGAGACAGGCAACTCTTTATAGCGCCTTGGTTTGTCTTGCTTAACGTGAAACGTCAGGTGATGAGAACCTTTCCAGCATGCAATTCCCGTTTTTTTGCTCTGACAGGATGGCCTTGTGTTTAGAATCAAGATTATGCATTATCGGGAAATGGTGTTACTTCAAAAGAATGAAATCACACAAGAGCTTAAATCAGATTGTGGGAAGAAAGCCAAAGAACTGGAACGGGAAATAACGGATTTGCCACTCTTAACAAGCACACTTCATGGGTACGTATTGTAATCTTTGGTCATTGAGTTTGTCGAATATTCCGCTCTCTTGGTTGATAAGATACATATACCCTTTCTATTCTGGACAAAATTCACAGGAGCATTGTATTTTTGTAAGAGAACCAAACTGGTAAGGTTCCAGCTTGCACTAATGATTTTGTTTTTGCTGTTTTGTTTTTCTAGCATACAACAACATTACCGCGGATTTAGCGGAACTGTCCGTTTGTCCAAACGCTGGGTAGCCGCTCAATTGATGGCTGATCACGTGACTGATGAGTGTATTGAGTTACTGGTGGCTTCGCTCTTCTTCTCCCCAGCCCCCTTTACTCCTCCCAGGTAGGTAAACGCAATAGGCCATTTCCTTCTGAGATTTCTTTCGCCATTGTGAGAACTTGTTTCATCACTTTATTTATTTTCATACAAATCCAACTCAATTTTATATGGAATGGTTTGAACGAGGACTCATTGTGAAACAAAGGCAACTAGTGTTTCAAAATGTAAATGACAATTGAAATATTTTTAAGGGTTATGGAACCTTCTTTTATATTACGATAGATGAAGACAAATACATGAAAACAACTTCCAATATTCCTTAATTACAGCAGTTTGTGATTAGTCTCTTTAATTACATGTAAGTAATTGAATTTATCATGCTGGTAACTCTGAAGCAAGCAAAACTCCGGGAGCAAAGAGGACATTGCAGCTGGGGGACTCCCATATATAAATAACGAGGTGCTCATCGGGTTAAAAAAAGCTTTTTCGTTACCTCTTAGGGTTTTCAGCCTTAAAAGGAAGAAGTTTTTGCAGTACCTTTAGGGTATTGAACCGAAAGAAGTAAGGCAGAAGATATTTGACAATCAATTCTACAAGAAGAAATTATTCGAAATAATTGTCTTAATCGCTATTAAAAGAATGAAGGTTTCAGTTAACGTAGTCTTTTAGAATTAGTAACTCTTAGGAGTAAAAAGAATTTCAAGCCATGCCCTCTAAAGAGGATCCTGAGAACTCTTAGGAGTACTTTAAACATTTCCGAGGACTCCCCCACCCTCCCCCCCCCCCCCCCCGTCGTCTCTTTTAGAGGTTTATCGACCTGTGTCGACCTGTGCCTTCTTGGCTTTCTTCTTAATGAATAACTCCATTTGTGATGTTATGATAAACGCGTATTTACTGCAGAAAGTTTAAGTTTGTAATATACTCCTTTCTACAGGTCTCCCCTCGTTGGATTTCTCCGATTTCTTCACCTTCTTTCTTCAACCGACTGGGAAACAACTCCTGTCATTCTAAATTTTAACAACGACAATTCTGGTGAGTTGACAAGGTATATGCATGTATGGACAACATTGAGGAAAATTGATATGTTGACTCTTTTGGAAAGTTGTAACCAAAAGCCTGATTGTCTTGTTTTTCACCGCAATGACCAAATGTCAAATTCTTCTGTGTTTGTTTAAAGAGAGTGTATGAACAACAGTTAGGAGAATCTATATGTTGACTCAAATGCGTGATTGTTTTTTGGCAGCGACTTGGACATTGTGCTAACAAAAATTCGAATTCTCAAGTGTTCATTTTAAGAAAATGTATGAACAACAGTGAGGATAATTGATATGTTGACTCATGGACGTGAGGAAAGTGGTAACCTTGTGTATCTGTGTGTTTTTTTCTCCATAGTGGCTGACTACCAGGAAATATCCTCCAAGTTTACGAACAACAGAAAGCAACTGCCAACAATATTTATCTCTACTCCAAAAGACAAGTTCACCTCCATGTGGACGAAAGAAAAACCTTCTAAACAGGCGAGTTGAGTAGTTGAGACTATTTCGTTTAACATTTTCTTCGATCTTTCATTTAGTATTCTATCGTGAGGGTGTATCAAACAAAAGTGGTTGTCCACCAAAGTAACAAATATGAATCAGAGTGTCAGTTCACACTGAAAAGACCTGAGAAAATTTGATTTTAGTTCCTTACAGAAATGCGAAACTCAGAGTTTAACGCACGTTCCAAATTACCAGTAGATTGAACGTCTTTTCCATTGTTTAGACACTTGAATCAGTGTTGACATTTGAAGTCTTCCCAATATAGATTGTCAACAGACTCTCTGCACTGGCGAAGGAGTCACACTCGATTTTGGAATGTCAAATTCAAACATGCGCACTGCAACCAACCGATTTCAAGGTAAGATGACAACTTGATGATTGATGCATCACCTTGGCAACTGTCAAAAGTTGAACCCTAATTCCTTTAGGGGAAGGTACTTCATGGTAGTATGCATGTTTTGTTTGAAGTTGTTGTTTTGGTTTGTTTTTTTGACAGTTCTGTTTGTTAAACAGTTCAGTTTAGTATGGTTTCTTAATCCTAAACACAGGTTAGCCACTTTGTAGCGCGTGATGCCTTGCGTAAAGAAGGATTTTAGACAACTTGTTTATGAAAGCTGTATGACACACTGCCTCACCCACCCGACCCTTATTCTTTACCAGAGCCTCACCCTAGAAAGGCTTAGCATATTGCCGATATTCAGCAAAAGTGACCATGCACAGTAAAAACCCGGATGTAAGAGCCTGCTGGCAGAAATTAGCCATTATAGCACCCAAAAATGAAATAACCAATGTGGGTTACAGGAAGATGGTTTGTTTTTTTGACAGTTCTGTTTGTTAAACAGTTCAGTTTAGTATGGTTTCTTAATCCTAAACACAGGTTAGCCACTTTGTAGCGCGTGATGCCTTGCGTAAAGAAGGATTTTAGACAACTTGTTTATGAAAGCTGTATGACACACTGCCTCACCCACCCGACCCTTATTCTTTACCAGAGCCTCACCCTAGAAAGGCTTAGCATATTGCCGATATTCAGCAAAAGTGACCATGCACAGTAAAAACCCGGATGTAAGAGCCTGCTGGCAGAAATTAGCCATTATAGCACCCAAAAATGAAATAACCAATGTGGGTTACAGGAAGATAATTTATGATAAACATTTTAGCCAGGGAGTGTGTGTTTGAAGGGGCAAATGTATGTTTCAGGAAAATACTTGATGAATAAATACTGTATATTCGAGGACCAAACCCAAGTTTATTTACTTAATTAACAACTATATCTCCTTCAGAGAAGTTCAGAACTTAACAAGAACCAACTTAGCCTGAAATGCTAACCTCAAAAAAAAAAACCTCCTCAAAGTACAAGATTATATTTTGCGACACTTCGAAAAATGTAGGTTGTTACACGCGTGTTTTTACTTTTCTCAGCAAATCTTCCGCCCGCCTTTGGATCACTATGACGTCATCATCCATCTGCACAGTCGTCTTCTCCCTCGTAGAGCCCAGGCCCTCGATAAAGGAAAACATCCGGCAGAAGAAGCTTCACTTTCGCGTCCTTCAGTTTTACTTCCGGTTGTAAACTTTGATCCTGCGCAGTTGTATCTTAAAGAACTTAAGGTGAGGAAACGGCCTCTCTTTAGAGCGTTTTAACGTGACGTCATGGCAGCCATATTGATGTTCCTGTGAAACGGCGGTCATGTTGTACCAAACCTATCATGTGGGAGTTGAACTCTTTTCTCATTTAAACACTTTGTTGTGTTCCATAAATTTGCATGTGTGCTGGCCACGTGAGTGAAAACGCTCTATCTCTGGTGTTATCTGAGAAATCTTTTAGAACTTACGAAATTCCAACTTCAGAATATATAACTTATCCAATGCGAAAGCATTTCATTGTACACCAAACAGAAACATTATTGACGACCTTAAAACACAGTTTGTTTCATTTTGTTCATTCTGAAGGAAACATTACTTTTTTGATGTTAGCATCCTAAGAAAAACCTTGGGAATAATGACGTAATGTCCAATTGTATTTGAATGTAAAACGTTCGTTCGTTCATTAATACCTCATCAAATTAAAGCAAAGAAAATCACAACTGTGACTGAGGTTTGGATATCCGGTCCTAATTAGCATGGATTTTGATGATTTTACTTCTCTGTTTACTCATTACATATAGCTTTTGTTTCGATTGAGAAGGTATATCAAACACTCGAGTGTTTCATCGGCTATTCAAACACCTCGAATTTCTTCAAAAATACTCCACTGCGCGTAATATTTTCAACTCACTTCCCGGTGTTTGGATATCCTGATGAAAGACTGTCTCTCGTGTAACTGTTTGATATATTACTCGAAGCTTGTTGATCCCTGTCAGATATTTGGTGTTAAGTCTTAACTTACACAGGTCTTTTGCTATGCGACACAAGACAAACACTCTGCCTCGTTGGTTTCTTGATTTGTTTTTCTTCCAGGACGCTTTTTCTGACATTGCGCTGTTCTTTCACGATTTTTACGGAGGCGACTTGATAGGAATCGTGTGGAAGCCTCAGAGTTTTGTGTCGGCCCCATTCAAGGTACAAGGAGTATTTGGAGTCTTTTATCCTTCAGTCTTAGTAGAGATTGATTCCTAGATTCTCCTTACCGTATTATGTGAGAGGCGCGGTGGCCTCATGGTTAGTGCGCTTGTCTCCGGATCGAGCAGTCCGGGTTCGAAACCTGGCTGGGGACATTGTATTGTGTTCTTGGGCAAGACACAATACTCTCACAGTGCCTCACGCCACCCAGGTGTATAAATGGGTACCGGCGAACTTAATGCTGGGGTAACCCTGCGATGGACTAGCATCCCATCCAGGGGGAGTAGAAATACTCTTAGTCGTTTCATGCTACAGAAATCGGGATACTCTTCGGCCTGGTGGGCCAATTGGATCGTATGCAGACTTGACCTTTAACCTTTACCATACCGTGTCATAACAGACGAGTACTCGTGTCATAAAAATTAATGAATTTAGCATGAGGGATAAAACTGGGCCTGACTTAGGTATCCTTTCGCAATCTGTTTTTTGTAACTTCTGCCTGCCTAAACCCGGAGAAGGTTGGGAGAAGGTTACCCTGCGAGCAGAGGCCCTTCGATCTTCCTAGATAAGTCGGGAAGAGGAAGGGACCTCTGCGAGCCACCTCGACT
>OMLO01002186.1_pt1 | contig 15603 bp, 9 predicted proteins | sample 1674811 | NCBI WGS metagenome assembly OMLO01 (sample SAMN06265003, study PRJEB25207) | coral metagenome | isolation source: Coral host | place: Mexico:La Bocana,Puerto Morelos, Mexico | collected 2008-11-13 | reverse complement strand
GTAAGTAGTTTTAGTGTTGTAAGGTCTGTAAGTAGTGTGAGCATATTCATTAAAAAAAAAAAAAAAGAAAAAAAAGTGATCAATTTAACTAAGAGTTAATGATAGTTTCATTGAGGCCAGGAGTGTGTCTAAAACACTAGTAACTGGCTTTTAGCAGTTTTGGCCAGCAAGTTCAAGTGGTTCATCTTATCAGCATTATCAGTCTGACATAAAAGATATTAACCTATGTTGAAAGTGCATTTGTGAGAAAGAATCATCATGTTTGTCACACTAGTGTAAGGGAACAGTGTCAGTGTTCTTGAGTTGAGGTTAGTGAAAGAGGTTTTGATTAATTTAGTTATTTTTATCAAATTTTCAGTATAACAAGCAACATCTTATCCCATTGGAAGACATCAAGCTTCAATCCTTGGATGACGAAGGAAGTAAGTTTGAATACTATTTTTTGATCATTCTGGCAAAATGGAAAAAGAGGAATACCTCTGAAGGTATTCTAAATTTTCAGAAAAAAATTTCCATTAGAAAGGCCTGTTCCATTTGGTTTTCCACCAGAAAAACAGTTTTTCCATGCAATGAAAAGCTTCCCTTGTTTTCAAGTGGTCCTCCATAGACCTGTGAATTATTTTACAAAATTGGAGTCGAGTGAAACGATAGAAGTGGCTGTCTAGTTAAATGTAAAAATTATTGGACCACTTGTGGACATGTACACTGCTACCTGTCATTACAAGCAACTGCAACCACAACTGTTTGAAGCATTGCACTATAAAAAAATAAGTTGAAGTGATGAAATAAAACATAACAAAATGTAAATTGTAACACACAGGGTTTACAGCAGTTTTATTGGTGAAAAAAATCCTTTTTTGTTTTTTTTTTCAGATTTAAAGAATGGATGGCAGATCATAAGTGCAAAGAAGTCATTTGCAGTGTATGCAGCCACAAGGACAGAAAAGGCAGAATGGATGGCACATATCAACAAGTGTATACAAGACCTGTTGGCAAAAAGTGGGTATTTTAATTAACAGTTTTTTCTGATCAGTGTTTTTAAATGAGTTTTAGACTCAATACATTGCCAAAGCCAGGATGTCCTCAGAATGGATAACATGACAATGATGTGTGACTCCCATGACAGTTGTCCAATACCCTTTGCTTGGCCCTGTGAGTGTGCGCATTCATCAGAAACTCACTCTAAAATCAGGGAATGTGTGCATGTACATGGCATTCAAACATGTTGCGTGGTCTTACAAATGGTTCTGTGTTTGTGCTGTTGTTCTTTACAGGTGAAAAACACTAACAAAGATTATGGATAATAGCTGGGAGCCAAGAAAAATACCAGGCTGTCAGCTTGACTTTCCCGGCTAATAAACCACGAATGGCCTGTAAAGTGGCTTCCTCTTTCTCCTAAATGTTAACAGACTAAATTTCTTTTCAATTTCTTGTTTGTTAATTGTCCTACCTGAAGTAACATGGTTGTAAATAATTCATTTCATAGAGTTTGAATGATTGTGCATTTGCTAAAGGCTCATTGACCAGCGGCGTTTCCCTACTTCATGTATGGGAAACTGAAGACATGGACATTTGAACTTTGACTCTGTTTCAAATCGAAATGACTTGTACAATTTTGTCAGTGTGTAATAATACCTAGCTAAAATGTTTTACTACAATTTTGTGTCAAGGACGTGTTGAGATGCGTTCTGATTTACTGTTGTAATATTGCTTTTAAGTTGTCATGGAGATTAAACAGTGACAGCATGAAAACTGAAAAAACAAAACAAAAGAGGCAACAGCAAACAAAGTTTTTCAGATTAAAGAAAAACTATGGATTATTGTTTACCTAGAACAGTCCAGAATGACCTTCCATTTTTGCCCCCCAAATCAAGGAAAACGCATTTCCGGGAGTCTAGATTTCAAAGTTTTCCGGGGGAGCATGCCCTTGGACCCCCCTAGTGATGGTGCCTTTGGCACCATATCTTCTGGGCCTGTGGCTTGGATACCCCCCATCAATACCAGCTGTAACTACATCCCTGCTTATTAGACTGATCTTGATTTTTATTAGAACCTGTCAGATACACAGTAGAGATCAATAAATGATGTACTGTCCTCATCTTCTTGGTCTATACTGCAAGTTATGGATCCTCCCCCTTTGGATTGTGCCCCATGCATTTGCTTGTGTCATATTTGGAAGGGGAAAAAGTCAGTCCATAGCTCGCAGAGTAGACCTTGACCTCGGTTAGTAAGAGGTATGTAACGTTCTGTTCCTCATTTGATTTCAGCGGGAAAGAAAGGTACAACTGAACATGCTGCTGTTTGGGTTCCTGATAGTGAGGCATCAACATGCATGCACTGTCTAAAGAGCAAGTTTACAGCTCTAAACCGAAGGGTAGGTTAACTTGTACACATTTTCAGGGATTTTTTTAATCTCTGCAAATCAAGCAATATTGCATTGGGGACATAGTAGCTCACACGTTCATTGTAAATTGTGATGGAAATCAACCTAAAACATTCCATACTTTCCACAGAGGTATGTGATCACAACATCTAGGATTTGGTTTTTGCTTTATTTTGAATGCATGTTTGCAAATTTGGGGATCTTGATATGAGCTGCTTTTGTTTTCTTATCGCCTTGGTCTTATGCAACACTCGGACATCTCTCAAAGCAGAGGAAAAAGCATGCAAAGAAAGTTGTCCGGTTCTCATATTGTGCTGCAATGGTATCATAACTTTGATTGTTGTTCCTTATTCAGCATCATTGCCGCAAGTGTGGAGGTGTCGTATGCAGTAACTGTTCAACCAAAAAATACTTACTGCCGTCCCAGTCCTCAAAACTACTGCGAGTGTGTGACAACTGCTATAATGTTTTATCTAGTGGCAAGGTTCAAACAGATCAAGAGCCTAAGAGACACAACAGTATGTTGATTTTATGTCAATTCCAGTAATATTATGATATAAGAACAGGTATTACCTTGGTTTTGAGAGACACAATTTATTGACTGACTGAGTGACTGTTGCAATAATGAAGTTCTTGTTCTTTCCACTTACACATTGTGCCCTGCTGCTTTCTCCATCAACTATGAGCTTATTTCTCTGCTAACAAAACGCACATTCTTGAGTTATAAGCGCGTTGGTTTTTGAGCTCTGCATTGTCACAGAACACTGTAGTTCAAATAGAAACTGGCCACTAGCAAGCAAATCAATTGAGTTACCACTGGAAATTAACTACTGTGCTTTTTATATCAAAGTTTCTTTTGTGAAGCAGCACATTTCAGTGTACTGGTGTGATTCATGAAACATAGGATTGACTGTACATGATTGGGTATCTTCTCATTTTGGGGCACTTCATTGTTTATTTTTCCAGCTGTCCCTACTCCACCACAGAAGACAGACAAGGTGGAGGATGACACATCCTCAGGGGAGGATAACTCTGATGATGATGAAGGGGCTGCAGAGACCTCTGCTGTATCAGAATACCAAGTTCCTACCACGGTTTGTAACTAACAGTCACAATCTATGTCATGGGAGGAACATCCATGCTACATGTACCCTATAATTATGCTAGAATGAGTGCCACACCTTTGATTAGGCACTGTGCTGCACATGACAGCACAAATACTTTGTAAGTGCTACCCTTGTAGAAGTACCATGTGCATGCCTTGGAAATAATTTAGTGGCACTTATTTGAAGCACCTGAGCTCTAGCACAGGCAGGACTGTGCCCCAGGTGACTGGCTTTTGCCTTTGGGTGACTGGAAAAACTTACCTTTCTCAACTAAGCTTTAGTGCTGGGCACCCATTATTTCCTGGCAAGGGCTCCTTGTAATTCTTGTAATTTTTCTTAGTCTAAGACTACAGCCTTGATAAGCCCTTTTTATCATAATGTAGCTGCTTGATTCAAAAGTTCTGTACTAGTGAGGTTTTTCAGATTGGCGTTGATTCACTGCAGTTTACCCAAGGATGGGATATGTTTCATCCGTCTCGAGCTCACATTCATACAGATCTTCATTAGATTTGGTATTTTGTTTTTCAGCCCACGTTTTACCAAGGTGACCAAGCTGCTCCTCTTGGGGAGGGAGGTGGAAGAACAACAGAACCTATGGAAACAAATTCTAATGAAGTATGATGATGGAGTGATGTGTTTAAAGAGTGGCTTGAAAGGAATTTAAGAGAAAGGAATTTTCACTAGGGATATCAAGGGCTTTTACATGCCCTACACATAACATTTTCATTTTTATGTCCAAACAAGAAGACTAATCACAAGGCATTGAGTATTATTACATTATTTTTATCAATTATAATAGCCAGCATTAGGCTAATAATACCCTTAATTGGTATTGGTGGAGCTTGGTACGCCAATTGCACAATAACCAAATTTATCACTTTCCTTTAAGTACTCAACCAGGGCTGGGTTCTTTGAAAAGCCAGTTAATGCTTACCCAGTATAAAAAGTAAACTGAAGTAAAATTTTTCTTGAATAAGAATGTTTTCCTTGCTTGTGTATTGTGTAGTTTGAGATTATTCTCACTCAGAACAGAAGGACAAACAACTAAACAGAAAACTTCACTGAGAAGTTACAAAACTCAAATCAAAACTCTCTCTAATCCTGGGTTACTCCTGGAGCATAATTGGGCTTCAAACAACCCCGGGACAGGTGTTCTTAGCTAGTTAATGGCATTTTCACATTAGCCAATCACTCCAAGGATTTATTTTAATATAATATGGGCTGAGCAGTCTTAGCAAGCCTAACAAAACTAAGTAAGTGATGATTTACTAGAAAATATCAAGTTTAGTTATCTTTGCATGTGTGACAAGGATAGTTTGTGCTACAGAAAAAGTATGTAATTAACACTATTTTTTCCAGCGATTTTAACTCATAGCGTTTGTTCCTTGTTCTGGAAAATTTAAATTGATGCTGACAAGGCTGAATTTAAAAAGTGATGTCAGCAGTAGTCATTAGAGTGATAAAAAATGAAAGTAATGTAGGGATTCAATTTAATTTGATAGGACCATAAATACTGGAATATATTTTTGGGAATAAATTAGATAAATAATTATTATATATTTGCATAGATTTCTAGTTCTGTGAGCTTTCATGAGCATTGTTTCAGAAAGCTGTCTCACATCTAACATGGAATGAATGTTGCCTCACAACTTGTGTGACTTATATCACAAGCTGACTGAATGCTTGAATCAATTTCTTCAGGCGCGGAAGGAAGGTGTTGTTGCCTGTCTGTTTTAGCGAATGGTTTGTTTGAATCTAATGAATCACCTGAATATAAATATAATAATTCAGATTTTTTAGTTTTTTTTGAGGATCACTTAGCCCTTTTTTACTGGAAATAATGCAATTTAGTAATAACAAATTATAACAAAGTCAGTTTTGCAAATAAAGCTGCACCTCGATCTCTGCAAGTGAGAAACGTTCCGTCTTGGATGTTTTATATTTGGTTGCCTGTAGTCGGGGGGGGGGGGGTACTCCCCCATATCAGGTATATAGGTATGTGCCACCCCAAAGTGTATGGTTTTTGAGCCGTTTTGGTCTGAAAACGGGTATAGATTTTGAACATGTTAGTCTGAAATTGGTTATGGTTATCGGGGGAACGTTCACGAATGCTTATAAAGTTATTTTTCTTTCCAGCAACCGAGGCGAGTAACTGGCGTAATTTTACCTGTTCATCTTTGTTACGTTGACTTCCGTTAGCACTGATGCATATGCTGTGCTTAATCACGTACAAGGTTCGGTCTGAAAACGGGTATGGATTTTTGAGGCCAGGTCTAAAAACTGGTGTAGGAAATGGCATTTTTTGGTCTGAAATTGGGTCTGGATTTGGAGATATGGGCGGCACACCCCCACCAAAAATTCCAGGGAGTACCCCCATCCTCCGGGCCTGTAGTACAGACGTGGAGGAAGCAAAATGGTCGCCATACACAAGGGGTTTTGTCTCTTAGATCGGTTCCTACAGCAAGTTCACTGGGCAGACCCCTTCGATAAAACTACCCTTATTTTCAAAAGTGTCTGGTTTCTAGGAGCAAAATTTGATCCCGGCTTTTCCCTCGACATTCCTTGAATAAGGTTGTAGAACAAGTCCCTGCGACGAAAGGAAAATAAACTAAAAATTACACTTCCTATCCTTACATTTTTCTATGCTCCATTCACATTACCCTGCGAGACAGAGATTACCTTCTCTTTCTCATTCTTTCTCCCTCTCGTTTCTCACCAAACAGAAAGGGAAGTAGTCTCGGTCTTGTGGGGGTGCAGTGCTGTAAATACTCGGGTAGACTTTAATAGGTACCAGTCCCTGCAAGCAGTCTCCTTGTGTAAATGCTACTTAAATTGTCGCAGAACTATTCCCTTCATGTATGCCGACCTCTAAGCGCTTCCTTGCCTCTTCGTACGCTCAGCGTTTCCATCCAACGTAAGACTACTAGATAACTTTGTGCTTTTTTCCCAAAAGCAATTTAGACTAATAAAATCTGACCAATCGTAACTCACCCAAATATAGTCACGGACCAATGGAGACCGCAGTGAAACTGGTAACAAATACAAGAAAAGTAAGAACCCAAGCTGGGTTAACATCTGACTGGTTGAGAAATCAGCTTGTTTGCTGCGATTGGACAGACCAAGTTACATGTCTAAAACCTACTAATCTTGAATCATAAGTAGTGGCCAGTAACCCTGGGGCGGCTTCCATTCCTGCCTTTTGAAGGACAGTTCTGATTTTTCTCAGCTCTTTTACTGACTCCACTGGACTGTCTCCCCGGCACCACCTCACTTAGACAAGCAGGTGTGAAGTATGGGCTGGGTTGTTACCGGAAATTTTCGCCTTACCTTATTTCTGCTTTTTAGGGATGTTCTGTGTAGATCAAGAAATAAAAAGACGTCGCTAAAACACCTACTGTTACCAGTTAATTATAATCATGACAATTTCCCATCTCCTGTGTAATTTATGCGCTCTGGTATACATTTTTTACACTGCTTTGTCGCATCATTACAATTCATGCAACGCATGAAATATAAAACACAAACGTTGTGGGAATGTTTCCTATTTTTTCGAGGTTTGATTGGTACCGCGTAGGATGTACCTTGGGAGGGCGGATATATTAAAGCGAAACATTCGACGTTCTAAAATTACGAATGAAGATTAGGCGAAAATTTGCAACAAGGTATGATATAAGAACTAACTAATTTTGTTAGTCTCTGTTTTTACCATGTAAACGTTTCCAAAATGTTGCTGAATTTCTCAGGAGTGAAATAACAGTGAACTGAAAAGGGGTACAGTGGAGTTGAAAACAAAAAGGAACATTTTTTAGGCCTGAGCACGGGTGGTCTGATAACCTATTATATACTAAAGAACGCTCCATTCTAAAATGCCGCTGACATTTTATTCAGTGCGTCAGTTGCCATGGCCACTTAGTAAAACGATGAGACGTCGACTACTGCAAGGCTGACACAGCGTGGTTTGTTTAAAGCAATATTTCTGCTGGCCAGATCAGTAACATCTAAAGAAGGCTGAACTTACAGTACTTTTTGAACCAACCTTCACTCAAGCAGGTTTTTCGATCACGGCTCTGCAGTTTACGTTTATGAGTACACTGCTGCTACAATCAGTAACAAAGTTTACACAAATTTAACATATTCCTACGATAACTAGAAAAAATGGCTAAATTTCAAATCACGATTTATTCGAATTCATGACATCTAACATGAAGTAAAATCAAGAGGACGAGGGACAGCCCTGTAGGGGGAGCTTCCTTGGATTCACAGCAAAATGAACACAAATAATTTGGGAGTGAATGTCTGGCATAATCAATGATTTTTCCACGTTTTTAAAACATCTTTAACCTCTCTGTGTTGCGCGGGTCTCTTTGATGTCTTGATTTGTAGACAATTTTCTACATTTCTAATTGCTAATACGCAGACCTAACACGTAAGTTCTACACAGTCGAAAGTCTCTCCAACGACCACCTTGGGGACAGAGGAGTGACACTATGACATAAAATTGCGTGACAGATCATCTCAAAAAATACTTATGAGTGTTCACTGTTGCGGATCTAACGTTACAATATTCTATAAACAGAAAGAAAAATGTCTTCCGTGGCTGTGCGCGCAAAAATAATTCTAGTCTACAAGGCCTTGGTTATCTGTTTTTTCTGTGTATTTTTGTTCGCGGGTTGCATTTGACTGCTGAGGAATTTCACTCATAGCTATGTCAACTATTGCTCTAGTTTCAAATCTCTTGTTGACAATTCTCCAAATCACCAGGAAAATTCGACCGATGAAAAATGTGCAAGAGACAGCTAGGAGAGCTTGCATAATGACAGTGTTAAGTCGGCTCACGCGATTAAACTGGAATATTACGCTGGCTGCAAAAACCCAAATTAAAACTGGATAAATTGTCCAAGTGTAGAGAAGATCGTCCTTAAAAACGGTGTTCTCTAAAATAAACCATACCACGATCGAAACACCGAGAATTCCCAGCGCGATTGTGACCGCTAGCTCTTGCTTTATGCCGTGAAAGTATGTGATAGTTACAGCCAGGCTCCGGAGAGCTGCTACAGTTATCCAGGTCGTGTACACGGCGATCCCGTTGTTCACAAGGAGATGAATCACCCAGTAGTCGAATCGACTGACGTAGTAGCGGTGTTCGTACAGACCAATGTAGCTGCAAGCGAGCGAAGCGTAAAGAAACACCATGATCCCAAAGTTTAAACCTGTCGTGATTTTGATAAATTCCCAGCTCATGAACTGCGTCCACGCCATGTTCGATAAGGTGGCGAGCGTGAAAAATACGAAGAAAAACGCGCTCAGAACATCGGGAACACGTTTTCTGAAGATGTGGCTGAGCGAGTAAAGAATCCAAACGGCGGTCCACGCGTTCACCAGCTTCCAGATGTCGAAAGCCCAAGGAGCGGGATTGAATTCTATGAAATATTTTCGCGCCACCTGCCCAATAGACTTGTTGCCAAATAGGATCCCGCTGCTGTTGTTTGAAGCGTAATTCATTACCAGTAGCAGTGTGTACATAATCATATTGAGAAGGATGCACACGGTCTTAATTAATCGGTAGCAGTTCACCATTTTGGAGCAGCTTTCTGAAATGATGTGCTCTGATCTAAACGTAGCTATAGGGTCAACTGACTTCAGCGCTCGCTGATATTTAGCCAAGTTATCTTCGTAAGGTATGTGTGCTTTAAATGGCACTGGGGAAGGGTGCCGGGGCGCCTACCGGCTAGGCCTCCCCGGACGGAAGGGTGACTCGTCTGAATATTTTAATAGGGTAGAGTGTGGCACTCATTTAAGATCAAGACGCAACGTAGGAAAACCTGATCTATAAAACTTGTGAAAGTTTTGGTCCTCCACTTTGTACAGCCATTTAGCGGCGTTCTCCAACGTGATCAACTAAAAATATCGTCTCTTGCCTCCCCCTTTTTACAAACAGCTCACCTATCCTTCCCCCCGGACATCACAGGTTACGCCCCGCAGACTCAAAGAAGGCGACACATGATATTTGTTCAGTCAAATAGATTATTGTTATGGCGTTGTTTTGGTTTCACTAACATTTGTAGCATGACGTCAGTCGCATATCAGGGCTTCTAGCGGCCTCTGTTTGAAGATATCCTGCGCTTATTTTAGCTCTGACAAGTACTCCTTTATTGGACATAATGGAAATACCGATTATCAACCTCTAAACTCCCAGCGGGCTTTTAGACGAAGAGGTAATACTTCTGAAAATATACGTCATTACACACTTATAAATGGTTCAAAGGGGAAGTTTTACGGTTCGGTGCATGTGCAAACTACAATCTTGGACAGAATACCAAGGAACAATAAACCCCCTCCCCCCCGAAGGGAAAAAAAAAATAAAGATGAAGGCGCGACGGAGCAAAAACGCGCCATTTTGGCATCTTTGAAATGGTAGGGAGGGGTGGTCCAGATGTTCCATTTATTTTGTCCAAGATTGTAGCATAAATACTTTTTCCGCTTTCTTGAAACCCCATGTACTTCGCTCGCAGGATGCAATTGATGCAAGGAACCCAGAGGTCGTGGTTTCAAATCCCGTTCAAGTCCATCTTAACGTTTTCATGCTTAATTTTAGTGTCGCAACTGTCTATTAAAAGAACATCAGCACTTTGATCTCCCGAGCGTTAAGATCTTTCTCCGGCGGAAACCCTTCAAATATAGGATGTCCGTATATTCTCCAAGGAGTTAAACACAAAATGCTCAATCAAAAGCGAATTTATCATTCGGCTCAGAACTACTCGCATTGTTTCTGAACCGACTGCTGGTGTAGGGATCGTTGGATGGGAGTGGGAACATAACAAAAGGGATTCGTACGCGAACGCGTGCCATGTTTTCACGGATTAAGGGTTCCAGAAAGAAGCTGCAGTTAGGTGCTATTTTTTCCTGTGGTAGCGGAAGAGACCAATAACGCCTGATAGCGATTTTACCAACACTGAGGAAACTCAACTTCGGCGAGAAATGTCCGAAGTCTCAATATCGCAGAATATCAGGAAAGTAGACTCGTTTTCTGATTGGCTGATTGCGACTTGGCAGTTGACTTGGGCACGGTAAGACAGGGAATCGGTACCAAGGTGTAACGTATAAAAGCGAAACTCCGTCAGAAAGCAGAGATCGCGAGAGGCTGGGGAGAGGAATATGGAGCGTCCGCGTCCGAAGACGAGGCGCTGCTCACGACCTTCGAGCATTTCTGCAGTGGTTAGAACTATCGTCAGCTCAATAAGTAAAGGCATAGTTCAGTTCATTAAAGTCATCCTCCCGGAATAGAACCCGAAGACAAGGCAAGGTTCATTAAATAAAAATGCAGAAATTTAGCCACCGTCGTGCGCGTTCTTCATAATGCGTACAACTTGCTCATTTTATGCCGGTACCTTACAGAGGACAGCACGAAAACAGTTTATAACGCAGATACACAGCAATCGGTTTTTATTTAACCTTTTGTTTGGTGAAATTCTCTGTAATCTGTGAAATCTGTGAAATTCTTTGTAATCCTTAGCATGTTCCAGGCCCACTGCCAGTGGAGACGATAGGCGGGAAACGCAGGCAGGCGACAGGGGGGATACGGGAGAGGAAAGGAGAGGGCATGCGCAGAAGCCGAATTGGCCTCTCCTTTTTCTCTACCAGACCCCGCTCGTCGCCTGCACGCTCAGTTCGATCGTCTCACTGACCGAGAGCTTGGAACAGCCTATTGATTCTTTTTTTTTTTAACTCCCACATTTTTTGCAAAGCAAATTAATGACCAGAAGTTAGACAGGTCTCGAACGTTTATGGCTAGGGGTGATAACAGATTGATAGGAATTGCATGAGTATAGGTTTATGTCTGGCAAGTTTATCAGTGATTGCCATCACAAAGTGATGGAGGAAAGTTAAGAAAAAACACAAAATTAAAAATGAAACTGGTCTGACCCTATTATCTATTACAATTTAAAATTGTAATATTCTCAAAGTTTCTTGAGAGATTTGGAAAGATCTGTTGATGGGCTCAAGGCAAGGTGAAAGTGAAAGTGGCAAGGTGATGTTTGTTATAGCAATATTAATGCATGAATAACATTGATGAATGTCCCTGAGTTAACATTTTACTTGTGGAATATATGGTGGCATATATGTCAGAATGGATACTAAGAAAAATTTTATTTTATGTCAAGTTCAGCACCCAAATAATTACAGCTGACCAATCACAACAAGACCAGGTAAAGCAACCAGGTAATCGGTGTTGAGCAACCCTCAGAAAAACACACACAAAGGTTAAATTGAATTTTGGTTAAAAGCTTCTCCAGTTTGTTATACTAGGGCATATCTTCAAATGTAAAATGTTTGAATCGCTATCAAATGTGGTTAAAGAAGGCAGGAAGCACTTTACCTAGAAGAAAACTTAAAAAGCTCACCGGCACCGGCCAAACGCTAGTCGAGCAACTTTTGGTTGCAATTGCACTCGCAATCATAGCAGTACCTAGACTAGACTACCCACTTACTTACCTAGACTAATGTCGTAATGCAAAAGTTGCCTATTGCAGCTTTCCATAAATATAATTTCGTTTATTGTTTTTGGGAGTATTACGTCTTATCATAATTGCTCAGTGCTCTGATACCTCATCAGTAAATTTATTTGCTAAGTTGTGCAAAAGCGCTTGATTTGATGTTTATTCTCTCTTTGTATACGGCCATCTTTTGAATTTTGCTAGGTTTAGTGCAGGGCAACCCTCAAAATAGCAAAAAAAAAACTTACAAAAAACATCGCCAGGTTTTTTAATCATGACCTCTTTATTAACAGCTGCAATCAACGTTGACTTAGACACGACAGAAAGGTTCGCTTGGAAAGTTGCACGGGTTGACACCAGGCAATGATTGTCGGTATTCAGTTCCAGGGGGACATTCGTCACGATGAATAGCACTTCCGTCAGAACACCGGTAGAAGTGAAAACAACTGTTAGGATCTTTAAACAAACCATCTTCATCCTTCGAGGGGCACTGGAAAACACCTAGAAAGGTCAAAGAGCAAAGTCAAAGTGCATTGGACGTTTTATTACTTTCTGGAAACTAATAATAACGCTTTAATATAAGCAAAAGATGTTTCCCTTTATAGTTATGTAACCAGCTTATCTTGAACCAGATAACAAAAAAAAAATCAATTATAAACGGAAAAATCGAATTGATTGGGTGGGATAATACAAATAAGCCAAGTTACGATTGGCTTGGATTCATTTTTTATGATTTATTGAAAAAGCAATGTTTATGTGGTCTGATATGTTAACGAGTGTTTTTTTTTTCAATATTCTTATAACAGTTTTTGTGCGAGGGAAATTGTTAACTGTAGTGTCCAGACGCAAAACGTATCAAAAAAAAATTGTCTATTTTGCATTTTTATGAATGATTTAGTTCTGAAATATACTGACTCGCTCGGAGAGCAGTTTGTTTTCAGGTAACCTTAAATCCTCCGTGGGAAAATGATGGCAGTTGTATATTTTACCACAATACCATGTGAACCTTATACAGTCCATAAAGTACAAAGAAAGCATATGTCCTTGTGCTAACGCTGTTGTGCATGCCAGGTCTCTCGTTGTGTATCTATATGTTATGAACGTTAAGATTTTCGTGCTCTAAGAATGGTCGGTGAATGTACCCGCAGTCGCCTTCTTTTTTCCTACAGAGGATTAATCTTGAGGGTCTCCCAGGGGTTTTGGGGAACAAGGGAACATTGGCAAAATATCGAAGGGAACAAAGGAACATTAACCAATTTTTGGGAACAAGGGATCAGAATTCGAAAAATTACAGTACGAAAAAATTCTGATATAATAAATAGAGAGCATTATTTCGGAGTGGGAACATGGGAACATAGGGCAATATTGGAAGGGAACAAGGGAACAAGGACCCCCCCTGGGAGACCCTCAATCTTGTTACATATACTTGTAAAAAGTAAACCTTACTGTCATTGCTAGTGACCACAAACACGGGAGAACTAGAAGGTCCATTTCCACCTTGATTAGACGCCATTACAGTGATGCTGTAATTTGTGTTCTTGGTAAGATTTGCCAGGGTTGCAAAACGTGTTGGAGTTCTAATAGACTTAACTTTCACAGGATCTCCAGGCGTGGCTGAATGATAGGTAACAGTGTAGCTCAGGATATCACCATGTCGATTGCTTTCTGGAACCTCTCCCCACGTGACACCAACACTATGCCCAGTTTTGTTCACTGCTCGAACATTCTGTGGAGGTGCACTTGGTTCTGAAGGAACAGATACGTCGTGTTACTTTGTGTTATTTTGATTATATACAAAATTGCCTTGAAATTAAAGGAAACCAGAGAATAGTAGTCTATTAAGATAGAGGAACACCAAAGAGATAATAATAAACCATAAAGGAACAAGGATCTTTCAGGATGGAGAAGATTAACACGGATTACAAACGACAAAATTGGAAAACTTAGGCTAAACTTTTCAATATTCGCAAACGGTGACATAGATCCTTTTATCTGTATTGAAGTCATGTACAGCTGTACGTAAGGTGGCACACACGAGGAGGCACTTTATGTCGTTAGAGAATGGACTTTTCTCACGAGCCGTAATCTGCGATAAACCAACATTCCAAAGATGCTTAAGCAGGGAAAAATTCATAATAATTCTTTGTTAGTTCGCATTTCCATAACCTTATCAGCCGCGCCACGTATTATAATTTTTTGCTGGTGAATATAGGTACCCATATGATTTCGAATGAGTGCAATTTAAAATAAATTAGCGCGAGTAAATGGAAAGGTGAGCGGGGGGGGGGGGGTAGTGAATGATTACCTTCCTATTGTAGGATGTTAGTGGCATGTATGTGTGCCTTGTTGCCACTGCAAGGAGCAACTAAGCTGATTGCCACGTGATCTTAGTTCATTAGTAAATGTAAGTGCAGAAAGAGACTTACTATTCTGATCTGTGACCACAAAAATAACTTCGCTAGCTGGTCCATATCCTTTACTGTTGGAGGCCATAACAGTGATGGTATAGTTGCTGTTCTTTTCTAAGCCATCTATCTCCAAGTATTGCGTTGACGCCCTGACCTGTTTACTTTTTGTCTCGTTGCTTGTTGCTGATGTATATTCCACTTTGTAACTCAGAATCACGCCATTACGTTTAGCGATTGGTACTTTATCCCACGTGACCAGTATAGTTGTTGCGGTCTTGTTGACAACTGAGATATTTTGAGGAGCTGCGTCAGGCTCTAGAATGTGTTATAATTAAACATGTATGTTTTTATGAACAACACTATTTGAAAACAATAAGCAAATGTTATATACATACATACATATACCATTTCTATATGCAGATTTTTTTTTTATCTAAGCACGCGTGCAGTTGTGCGTTTGAAGGTAAGTATGAAGTAAATCATATTTACCAACTTAAGATTTTAAATATAAGCTAAAGAAATTTCCGTTGTTTCAGTTTAGCAGTTGCAAAAGCAAAAAAAACTGCACAGTTGGCCAAAATATTTCTTGCAAACGCTATCAAGGAGTCTTACGCTCTAGACCGTACTTCTATTTTAACAATTAGATTATTAGCTCAAGGTCCCTATCGCGTGATAGTTGACAAAGACAAAGCCCTTGGCAACTATTACATGGGAATTGAGAGCGAAAAATCTATTTTTTGTAGTATAAATCTGCTAGTCGTTAAAGAACGCTAAGAGGAACTAGCGCAGCTGTTGAACTTTAAACGTGAATGTACATTCAGATAAAAGACCAAGCGGTTGATTTTCGTTTCTTTTACATAGAGTATAACGTACAGTATAACGTAAAGAAAATAGAAAAAATTGTCTCTGTTTTTCTATTGAATTATACAAATACCGGAGAAAGACGTTGAAACGCTAGTCTGCTGCTCGTCCAGTGTTCCCACTGCATTTCTTGTCGCCTAAACTAGAACACTTGTTTCTTTAGCCCAATAGAGACACTACAAATGTTTTTTTTTTGTTCTTCAATACACCGATTTCATAAATGGCGGACGCACGGTAAAAAACTGGTACCTAGTCATGAAAACGAGGCGTTTAAGGATAAACAACTTTCGTGTAACAAGCGATTTGGGAGAATTTGTGCGTTTTTATAGAGTTTTGAAGATATTTTTCAT
>OMLO01002185.1_pt1 | contig 15603 bp, 14 predicted proteins | sample 1674811 | NCBI WGS metagenome assembly OMLO01 (sample SAMN06265003, study PRJEB25207) | coral metagenome | isolation source: Coral host | place: Mexico:La Bocana,Puerto Morelos, Mexico | collected 2008-11-13 | reverse complement strand
TTACTGCAGTTTGTGGAACTGCTGGGTGCAGAAGGAACTGTTATTAGTAAATTTTACATGTAGTTCATATTGTTCAACTGTTAATTACTTTATATTTTGATTGTGAGCAAAATGAAAGGGCTGAAGATTGTACTTTTGTTATGGTAGCCATTAATTGAGTTTTTCTGTCACCTTTTTCTCATTGTCTTTTTTGGTTTGTTGTTTGCTTGTTTTAACTTGGAACAGCTCATCGCATTTCAATCATCACTTAATTTACAGTGCAATATGTGTGGGGGATAATTAAAATTGAATAGCATCTAGTTTAATAGTACAAGTGACCCTGTGGAGGCAAACAAAAACTTAATTGGTACTCTGTTGAAAGAAAATGTAATGTCAGCAGAAATACATTCCTTTGAAGTAGAGGGGTTGATTTCTGATCGTGTGTTGTAAATCCTTTGTTAAAATTTACAAGATGGGTTTTTTGGGATTCCCTTTCATGGAAAACATAAAACATAAAATCTCCATCAATGGAAAAAGCCATTATATTAAATTCTCAATAATGGAATTTTCTGAACTACATGTATTCCCAATTAACATTAATGTTATTACATTTAATTCCCAAGAATGGGATTTCCCAAACTACATACCATTGCATTGATGATAATTTTGTTATAACCATCAATGGAATATTTCTAATAAACATTAATGTTATTATATTTAATTCCCAATAATGGGATTTCTTAAACTACGTACCATTGCATTGATGATAATTTTGTTATAACCATCATCTAAGACATTCATGATTTTAATGGAGATGGTTCAATTCCCATGAGTAGTTACTTAAATTACAAAAATGTTAAACAGCAAAAAAACATTAATGTTTCTTTGATTGCCATTAATGTTTCTTTCATATCCAGTAATGTTTAATAGACATTTCACTTGATGTTTAAACGAAAATAACTATTTCTGGTTATTATTCACTAACCATCAATGGTTTATTCCTTTCACATTAATGTAAATTGTTAATAAAAACATTAATGGGAGATGTCCAGCTTTTTCATTAATGGTCATTCCTCATGGGAATTTACAATTTACCATCTCTTTTACCATTGATAGTTTTCTGGAATTCTTTCCCGTGTATGGACACCCATATTGATACAGAAACCATCTGGTTATGGGCAGTTCATGTTTGTATAGACAATAAGCTCTTCTGTTTTCTCTTGCTTGTACCTTTATCTGCTTAATACAGACATGGGTTAATATAACACATTTCTTGCCATCTGGGTGAATGACCTTCAAGCTGCACTCCTCAGATAATTTTTGACTTGCCCAGTCTTGTCCACATACACTCAGAAAACATTTACACCCTCCCTCCACAGACCAAAAAATATTATACTTAAATTTTAATCCTATTTGATACAATTCATTAGTTTACGTTAGTTTAATAAAGTTTACAAAGGTTTTGAGTAGTTTAAACTATTTATCTGTTTCAAGTTTTTCTACAGTTCATTTTCAAGGTATTCGTACATCTCAGCTCATAATCCATTGCCATGTAGTGGAATAGTGTCATGCAACAACTTTTCACCGACTTTCCCTTTGGCAAAATGAAACAGCAGCAAACAATATTTGCATGTACTGGCATTGTTGCCAAAATGTATTAAAACTGCATTTGTTGCATCATGGTATCCTTGATAACAATGCTTTTTTTAGGTTTGCAAAATCCAATAGCATTTTTCTTGGATTGTGGTTTGGATATAAAAAGTCAGATTTTTTGACATTTCTGCAGCCCTTGAGCAAAGAGTTCCAAGATATTTACTCACAAGGTCTTTTGAAATTATATTTGTGATTATATGTAATAAACTTGATTTACTATTTTTTTTAATAATTTTCATGATATTTGTTATATTGAAATTATAACTATATTATAATTGTATAATTTGCTTTTGCAGGAATGGCAATTACTAACAGCGAAGGAAAAGTCCTCACATTAAGAGGAATTCTATTGTGTGCTACAATGGATGAACCAGCTAAGTGTTTAATGCAAAATTTTGTTCAGTATAATGGCTTTAGTGGGTGTCTGGATCAGGGAACAACTGAATGAAATAGATCATGTTTTAGTTAATTATTAATGTAGCCCTATATATAATGCCACGCACGTGGCAGAGACAATTATTCTAAACAAAGATCACTACGGCAACCCTTTGAGGCAAACGAAAATGGCTACACCACATTTGTGCACGGTGCTGGGTAGACAAGCGTGTCACTGCTCGACATACGGAATTTTCCAAAGATTGCCCTTTGCGGTGGAGAAGGATTCCAACTCTTCCGGAATGCCTACACCCTGACTAAACCTTTCAGAGCCACTCAATGACCTGACTCACGACTTTTCTTGTTTGCAAGACTGAAGACTTTTTGTTTCAGACTTAAAACCAGACTCTAGACTTTGTTCATGCTTTCAAGACTCTACATCTTCTACGGAAGATAAGTGTTATCTATACTCTAGACTTCATGGAGTGGTTTACTCTATTTCTGGCAGTAAGAATGATACACCCCTTCTTGCTTCGCAAGTAACAGCTCCTTTAGTTATTAATGATAATTGTTATGATGTTTCCTCGCTGGATGAAATGCGGCCTAGTATTAGTTGTAGTGTTAGTTGTAGTGTGGGTAGTTTGTCCCAATCATTCATTTCCCAGATGCCACCCCTTTCAAGCCAAATTCTTTTGTCACATTGCATACTAAAGTTTACGCCTCGGGGCAGCCCAATTTTTTTGGTGCGCATTTATCTGTGCTAAGTTTGTTAAATCTTCCCTTGTGGCAGTCTTTACTGACCGAGTATTTGGATGGGGCAGTTTGTGACTACTTAGAGTTTGGGTGGCCGATCGGTTACGCCTATCATGGGGTTTTACCTTCTAGCGATTTTCACAATCACAAAGGTGCATCAGACTTTCCATGTGCAGCTACCTGTCAACGGAGCTTGCGTTAGGATCTGTTTGCAGTCCATTTGCACGCAATCCTTTCATGGTGCCTATAGCCTTGTCTCCGTTGAACTCTGTTCCTAATCCGGACAGTGATGAACCTTGCTTTATTTTTGACCTTGGCTGGCCAGCCGGTTCATTGGTGAATGACGGAATTTCCAAAGATTTTTTTTTTGGGTCACCCTGTGTCGTTAACTTATCCCACAGTCAACGGATCGTATCGTTCCTCCAGGAAAGCGGAAGGCATCAGCTAGCATATCATCCCAGAACCAAGGAACATCCTCTTTATCCCAGCAGCCATCAGCTCGACCAGCAACTGAAAAACACCAAAACTCAGCTCAATCGAACGGAGCAGCAAAAAGTCAACAAAAGTCAGAGGCAACTAAAGATTGACGGCAGTCAGATCATCCGAAAGATGAAACCAAAGATCAGCAGAAAGGAGATCGTCAAACAAAAGCAACCGAAGATCAAGAGAACTTAGACGTTTGTCAGAAAGAATCCAAACACAAAGAGAAAGCAAATGATCAGAAAAAAGCAGCAAAAGGTCAACAGAAAGCAGATCATCCTTGCCCCAAAGAAAAAATGGGAAGTGAAAGCACATTATCTCCAAGAAAGCCAAAGGCAAATCAAGGGGCTCGAAGCTACCACTGTGGCGTGGTCAAAAGAATGGATCTTCATTACAGCAGCCAATGACACACAGTTTCCACTGTGCAATTTGTAATCGCGATGTTAGCTGTAAGCACCAAGGCAAAACCGATGTTGAGCGCCACATAAGAAGTGCCCTCCATGAAGCCAACACCAAGACAGCTGAAGGCCAGTGCAGATTACCATTTTTTTCCAAGCAAGACCCCATTGCAGAAAAGGTATGTTAATAATGAGCTCTTCGGGACTTGAAATAATCATTTGACAAGGGTTCTCTAATAACATTCATTTCCCTATTTGTTTTAGCAAATCAAGTCAGAAGTGCTGTTCGTCAGCTTCCTGATCGAATACAACATTCTTCCGAGTGCTGCTGACCATGCTGGAGCTCTTTTCAAGCAAATGTTTCCAGATTCTGATATAGCAGCAAAATTTACTTGCGCAAGGTAACTTCGGCTATGAAGTGAATGTTTACGCACTTTAAACAAATATACGCAGTTATTTTTAAGTAACCAACACTACACAAATGAAAGCAATGATAAGTGTGGATACCTTATTGCTTATTCTAATGGTAGTCAGTTAATCCATCTGCAGTTCTGTTAAAACATGCGAGAATAATGCACTTATAAAAACGAGTTTTTGTATTTCTCCTATTATAATTCTATTTCTACTTAGTTGAATTTATTATATGTGATTGTCTCTTTCTAGAACAAAGGCCACATCTATTGTTAAGGAAGCCCTTGCTCCATTCAGTAAGGAGCATGTTATTTCATCACTAAAGCAGCGCCCTTTTTGCTTTGCAACGGATGGAAGCAGCGATGAAGATGAAAAGCTATTTCCTCTAATGTTCAGGTAAATTGAAAGCACCAAAGTAAATGGACAGCTCATGGAATTTTTTTCAGTTCTCTTCAGTTTTACCAGTTGTATCATTTTTCGTTATAATTAACTTCAGATTGTTAATAAATTAGCTATATTATCAAGCAAATATCACTATTTATATCAAGTAAATATCACTATCTATAGTCCTCGAACTTTGTACTCACTTTGTACCAGGATTTAACAAATTTATCTTTACCAGTATTCACTTAAATGAGCGACCAATCTTACAAGGGTGAACTAAATCTAATAAAGGGCCTACATTGTATATAAGCCATGGGTTTCTTTTTTTCAGATACATGGATTCATCCACGGGACATGTTACCACTGCCTTCCTGGACTTTGCTGTCGCAAATCAGGCTACTGCAGGAAACACATTGGCTAAACTGCTTAGCGTTTTCTAGTGACAATGCATCAGTCATGTTGGGCAAACACAATAGTGTGTTTCAACGGATTGCAGAGATAAAGCCAGATGTTTATCCTGTTGATTGTGCATGCCACCTGGCCCATTTGTGCGCAAAAAAGGCAGCCAAGGAACTGTCTATGGATGTGGAGCAATTAGTTATCGACCTTTATTACCACTTTGATAAAAGTTCCAAATGAAAGGAACTGCTAAAAGAATATCAAGAGTTTTGCAATGTCGAAACTCGGAAAATACTGAAACACAGCAGTACTCGCTGGTTGTCGCTAATGAAATGCGTTGACCGAATTTTAAGACAGTACGAGGTGTTACAATCTTATTTTGCGTCATGTGTGGAAGAGAAGAAGGCCAAAAAAGAATCCAAAGTAACCCTTTTAATGGCAAAGTGAAATGACCCGATGACAAAAGTTTATATGGTCTTCTTGCACAGTGTCTTACCAGTATTTGGCGCTTTTACAGCTCTGTTAGAATGTGAGGAACCCATGATTAACAGAGTTGGCGACTGTATCACAAAATTGACAAAAGAGTTATTGGAAAGGTTTATTGACCTCCAGGTTATCTATGAGGCAGACTTGTTCCTTGAAATAAACTACACCGATCCCACAGTTCAAGTCACAGACCGCCAGCTGAGACTTAGCAACCAGGCAATTTATTCGCAGCGAAGATCTTGAAGGGACACCTGCAATGCGGAAATTCCATCAAGAGGTCTGTAGCTTTTTCGTTACAGCTTTGAATTATATAAAACATAACTTTCCTCACGACGACAAAGTTGTTAAGAATGCAATAATTCTGGATGTAACCAAAAGAGCCTCAGTAGACAACACCAACGTCAGTGTTCTCTTAGAGAGATTTCCTGGCCTGGTGGAAGAAGATGAGTTAACCGCTCTCGAGAATGAATTTTTAGAATATCAACTTCTCAGTGATCATGAACTTCCAGACATGTCCATTGTCATGGCGGATGGAACTTTAATGAATAGAAGGGTAGATGAGATCTGAAATGAAATATCTCAAATGAAAAAACTTGTGACTGGGCAAGAACGATTTCCTATATTAGGAAAGTTTTTTTTTTTTTTCACAGGCTACCATGCAGGCTCACATAAGGTCATTACTAAAACACTATTTGTTTCAGTTTTTCGTAGCTGGCTGGCTCGCATAGGTGTTTATAACCCTTCTCGCTTTAGGAGACACTCCTTTTGTCGAGGGGAAGCTACTTGGGCCTTTCACACAGTGTCCCAGGTGAACTTATTCAAATTTATGGCGATTGGGCGTCAGCTGCATATAAATGTTATCTTGACTTTTCGGATTTCCCATTCTACTCTGTAGAGTAGCACGGGAGATGTCCGGAGCACTCCCAGTGCGCTTAATGCCTAGGTAGCTCAAACACCTGCTTTCCTTTTGGTTTGGCTGTTTTGGCGGTCAAGAGATTTGTCTGTGGCATGATTGTGTAGTTTTTTCTGTCATCTGCCTTTTCATTTCACTGAATAAACCTCTCATTCTGCCAAACGTAAAGAAGCGTGGTTGTTCTCTGAGTTCTCTGAGTTCATTACCGCTAGGAGAATTTAAAAATCGTTTTCCCAGAATTTATCTGAACAATAATGACACTATCGAGCCAACAGGATCAGAAAACTCATGAGAGGTATACTCAGCCTTAACAAAAACCAGTTTTGTTTCCTTTTAGATGGTTCCATGCTGTTTTGCAGCAGAGGGTATCCAAAATTTACAAAGCTGTTAATTTTGGCTTCCTGACCTTTAGCAAATGCATTTAACCTCTGTAGTGATTTTGATAGTAATGCCATAAAATTGGTCAACACTTGGAAAATGTATGACTCTTTATAACCAAAGTGGTGTTGTATGCAATAGGAATGAATAGCGGGCTTTTCGTACCAATGTCTTTTCGTACCACCCACTTTCGTACCACCTAGATACACGTTCGTACCACATCGTATAAATGTTCGTACCACATTAACATACATTCGAAATAGCACAGATTTAGAGTATCTGATAGAGATTTTAGATGTATAGCATGGTTTTGTTGTGATTTCTTTACGTAAAGGATATCACAGAAGAAGTTCCGGAGAATAATTATCCACCGAATAACACTCTTATCTTCACGTGAGCGAGTTACTGTGTGACAACAACAGTGTGAAGACTCGTGTCAATCAGTCAGATTTTTTTGAGAAACTCGGCTTTCAAGACAAGGTCTCTATCAAAGAAACAATTATTTTTATTCCTAGCAAAGTTTTGGGGGATTTCAAGGCAAATAAAGTAAAGTAAACATCGCCAATGGCTGAAAAAGTTTGAAGACGCATGCGACACAGCTTTCAAGACAAGATCTTTATCAAAGAAAGAATTATTTTTATTCTTAGCAAAGTTTTATTGAAGTTTTTCTTCTTAATCTCTTGGACCTGCACACAGATGTGAACATGTCCTCAGCAGTCTTGAAGTACTTTGATAGGTCTTGTATTCTTCCCAGTGGCTGAAGATCTTTGCCTGGATCTGGCGGTACTTGCGACGCTGCGTTCATTTCAACTTTTTTTCTGAAATTAACCTTATCTGTAGAGAAACAAGTGATGCTTCTCTAAAGAGGAGATTAGTTGACAGATAAAACGGCAGATTTGTTTTGCCGTTTGCCCGTCTGTTAAGTGCGTTGTGCCATCCCTCAACGTCGTTGTTAGTGCAAATTGGTTTCTCGTAGACGAGGCCAGTCATTGGCGATGTTTACTTTTAATTACTTTATTTGCCTTGAAATCCCCCAAAACTTTGCTAGGAATAAAAAAATTGTATCTTTGCTAAAGATCTTATCTTGAAAGCCGAGTTTCGCCAAAAAATCTGACTGAGTGAGATGAGTCTTCACACTGTTGATGTCACACAATAACTTGCACGCGTCTTCGAACTTTTTCAGTCATTGGCGATGTTTACTTTACTTTATTTGCCTTGAAATCCCCCAAAACTTTGCTAGGAATAAAAATAATTGTATCATTGCTAAAGATCTTATCTTGAAAGCCGAGTTTCTCAAACAAATCTGACTGATTGACATGAGTCTTCACACTGTAACTCGCTCGCGTGAAGATAAGAGCGTTATTTGGTGGATAATTATTCTCCGGAACTTCTTCTGTGATATCCTTCACGTAAAGAAATCACACCAAAACCATGCTATATATCTAAAATCTTGATCAGATACTCTATATCTGTGCTATTTCGAATGTATGGTTATGTGGTACGAACATGTATACGATGTGGTACGAACGTGTACCTAGGTGGTACGAAAAGACGTTGGTATGAAAAGCCCGGTTACCATAGGAACTGCAAAAACCATCACTTTACATGAAGGGCAGGTTATGAGATCAGGACAGTAGAATAATAATACTATCTTGGTACTGATGACACTTTTGAATCATAATATTATATATTGCTTAGTATAAACTTTGCTGTAAATATATGTAATCAATGATAAAGCATTTTTCTTGCTATTGGTATCTTGAATGTATACATGTATGTTGCAGTTAATTTTTGTCTTTAGTTAAATTTTTTTCTCCCTTTGTTCTAAACTCATTATCATACATTACCCTACCCAAAAACAAACGAATAATAAAATGTATATGTAACTGAAGAAACAAATTAACTGCAACATGTGAGGTATACTGATTCATATTTTATAATACCCTACCCGTGTCACCTGGTATTGATGCAATTCCTGCTTATTTAAATTGTTAACTAATCATTTCTTTATGTTACACTTCAAAAAGTATACTTTAAGTATACTTACTTTAGACAGCCACTTACCAGCTATATTAAATTAAGAAGAGGTACACTTAAAGTATACTTTAACAACGTGTACTTCATTTATACTTTTTTCCTTTAAGTACAAATGAAGCATACCTCAATTGTACTTTCTTTTTGGGAAGTACATACTAAGTATACTATAAGTATACTTAATACAGCACTTCTGTAAGGGCTATGATCAGGTTTTTTAAGGCGGTGGAAAGCGCCAGTGGATTGGCACACAGTTTTTGAGAGAATAAAGAAGTGAATGTTCGATTGACAACTTATTACCTTTTTTTAAGAAGGCAAGGAATCAAAACTGTTAAAATTTTTTGCGCACGCTGAAGTCTCGTGTTGGTGAGTTAACAAACAAAAGGTTACTTAAAAGTATAGCACCCTTCAGGCAAAAACTCTTTACTTGTTAGCACAAATTGCTGGTTTTGATAAGCTTAAGCACAAGAAACATACGCACACGCCCTGAAATGTTGATCATTAGTGCCTTTTGTTAGTTTCCTAACAAAAGGTGCTACTAAACTGCACCTCATTACATCTGTGTCTTTGAAAGAAAAATACAATGACCATTCTATACTTTCAACCTATTGTGTGTTGCAAAAGGAGGCGTGGAATCAAAAAGTGCTAAACTTATTTTTTCTGTTGCTTATACTTGTGTTCATGCACTGGTGAAAACCTGCCTTAAGACAGGCACACACAGTTTTTGAGAGAATAAAGCAGTCTTAAACTTTTTTATCAAACAGGGTTCTTTGTAAGCATACTGTTCATATTTTTAAGCATTTTTCAAAAGATGCAAGGCAATTTTCTGTTTCAGCGTGCGCGAAAAGCACTTTTCACTTGTGTGGTATATGCTAACAATCATTATAGAGATATACAAACTCCTTTTCTACCTCAGAATAAACGTTTTCCAGATCTTTCCATTTAGTCTTATCCTGTTGGTCAAGAGATGATATATTTCCAATTTCAGGCAAGAATTGCACAGTTTCGCCAAGTAAATCCACATGCAACAGCAGTTCATTGAGCAATTTCTCACAGTCAGTTCCTTCTAGAAAGAGTAGGGAGGCGTTTGAGCCACTCATTGGTAAATTCATGGACAGAGCACATTTAGATCCTTTGCATCTAAAGAATAATGCCTGTCAGCATATTCACAAAATAATGTTGCATGTTGCATTTACAAAAGTTTGCCTTTGGTAGTAATGTAACAAATATGAGTGGGGTATTTTGGAATTATCCATTTTTCAAGTTTGTATGGGCACTGAAATCTAAATGTCAGCCATCCCACTAAGCAAACAAAGTCACATGGTGGTTCAATGAAACAAAGGCAAACCTTCAGACTGCAAACTTTTACATTTGTACGTTAGCAACTAAGAAATGCAGTGTCATTATTCTGCAGAATAACTATCAATGATAAGAGAGTTAAAGTGATCTTCTTAATGCACTAACTATTTCAGGGCTTGTAGGTTTTTTTATTGGAGCAGTAACACCTACTGTATGGAGAATAGGTCACATTGTCCTAGTGCATACTAAAGATGTTAAGTCCAACTGTGGAAAGGTTCTATCAGTTCCCTCAAAGGAAGGGAGGGAAGCTAAACACATTGCTATTTCAAGGAACTCCCAAAACACCAACTATGCCATGAAATTGCAGCAAATTTTTTGCCACGATTTCCTTTCTTTAATCTGGTTAAGGGTACCATGGTGTGTTTTAAATGCCGAAAAGTGAGCCAAGAGCCACCATGAAACAGAGGGGGGGACCATGGCCATTGTGTCTCAGCACTGTACCACCTGTGGTGACAATGCATTTCATGGAGAAAACAACCACTGATCTTTGGGAAGTACCCAGCTGGCAACATGTTACTGAGCTTTGGAGTGCTTATGGCTGGAGCCTCTATCAGTAAAGTACTTTTGGTAATGAGACACATGGGATTATGTGCTTTTAGTGCAAGGACATTGTTTGTACATCAGAAGAACTACCTGTTTCCCGTTATTTTAAACTACTGGGAACAGTACAGAGCATCTCTTGTTACAAAATCGAAGGATATGTCAAATGTTGTCTGGAGTGGGGATGGGTGGTTCCAATTGATGGACCACAGTGCCAAATATGGTGCTTACAGTGTATACCATGTTTTGCAACACTATTCTTAAAGTGAACTATTTCAGGTACCGGTAAGTGGCTATATTTCCATCAACTAAGAAGTACAAGGTTAAAACAATTTTTCCCTCATAGAAAAAAATCATGATAAGTGAATCATCTATATAATTTTACATGGATTGCAGCCCAAATATTAGGTAAAAAAAATTATTTTAAGCCAATTTATACCAAAAAATAAATTATACTTAATGTCTAACCATACACCCCAAGAACAAATCAGGTCACTTCTGGTCATGGATCACTTCCCACATGAGTTATTCATGTCGGATGATCCCGCCCAGCCAATCAGCATCTGCTATCTATGTGAAATCTTGCACTGCATAATCACATGCTCAGCCATGCACAACACAGTTCTTGCACTTTCCTCAATTGCAGAACCAAAAGTTCCAAAATTTATTTGTCCTTTGACACTGGGGACCCCCTAACCCTTAAAATTCAAAAGTCTGTCATCAAAGTCAGCAAGAAGGCCCACTCAAGTACCTCCTCCATCACTGACATTGAACAGTGGACTACCGGATTCAGTAGTATCTTTATTCGTAAAGATCTCAGGAATTTTTGCAGAACATGAGCATTATAAGGTATGCAGCTCAGTTTCATAAGGGCCTGGAATGGTGTACAGACAATTTTAAATTCTGTCAGAAGGCTTTCTTAGACAAGTCACTTGTCTGGTGAAGGATCAACCAGCAGCTGTGGCTCATGATATTTACAGTGGCCTCTTCTATTTTGAGGGAAGAATAACCTCTTTTTTCAAAAGGACCCCATGTCACTGTCTCTGCCGGGGCCGCACCTGGAGGCACCTGTATTAATTTCAACGGGACAGGATCCTGTCTTAGAGAGCCATGTGCATTTAGACATTGTCTGGAACAAGTGCAGGGGTTTCCATCCTGTAGTTCTCCCTCCAAGCCTCCATGAAGCAGCTACAACAGCAAAGGTACCAAATCCAGTGTATCTAGTAAATCTAAGCACTAAGGGCAAACATTATCCATTACCTACTCCAAGAAATGTTAACTCGTTAGAAGAAGTCCTTGATGGTCATCACAACCATACACTAGTTAAACAGTTATGCCATAATCTTAGGTATGGTCCCCAGATTTTGACTACAGCATTGCCCTGACATGATATTGTAACTTTCAACCTGGCTAAGGAGGTGGCTTTTGGTCGTATTGCTTACCCTTACGACAGCCCACCCTTTACCAACTTTCAGGTGTCACCCATTGGTTTGGTACCCCAAAAATACTCAAGCAAATTTAGAACCACTTTTCACTTGTCATTCCCGAACTCAAGGGCAACTAGTAATAATCATTTCATTAGACAGCTTAAGCACTGGACGTCAGTGATGTCACAAACGTCAACCGGAAGTCTCAAGAACCAGATCATGCATACTGCACATGTCATCGCGTTTTCGTGCTCAAGTCGCAGACGCCAGAATGCGAGTTTTGAGGTTCAAGGGAAGACGTGGAGCAGTGCGGACGTACAATGTGAGTTATCTGCAATTTTTCTTGATTGTTAGCTTTGGGTAAAAACCATAATTATTAAAGAAGAAAAATATTTTAACACTTTTAAGTCTTCACACTTGACGCATCAAACATGCAAGCTGACAAACAGAGTGCAACAAATCTTCCCACCGATTCTTTGTAAGTGAACTTATTTCCCAAATAGCTGTAAAATTCATTTCTGTTCTGTTAATTACTGTTAACTATCAACTACTAAAATTGTGACCACTTCCACAGTTGTTTGTTTGGCTCGGTTAGAAAGTTATAATGACGCTCAAACATTCGGCTTTTCCATTTTTCAATATGCATGCCAGTTTCATTTCTTGTTCTAGTTTTAAGGTTTATTCACTCGACTTTCTCGCTTAAACTGACGAGCCGACTTAGTTACTTGGAACACTCACAGAAGTTTTCCAAATCGGCGAACAGACTGGACACAAAGCTGATCCTTGTAATGTCTCAAAGTCAATAAGAAAGGCCAGAAACGCAGATGGCTCCCGTAAATTTGATGCTTTAAGCTATATGAAATGTCAGCAAGTGACCTGCTTTTTCTCATGCCTTGCTGCTGCAAAAAGAGTTGCTACAGAGTCTCAGGACGAAGAAGATGAATACCAGGAGGAAATGGAAGGAATACAAGAACAGAATATACAAGATTTAAGTGATGAACTGTCAGAAATGTCCATTCAACATCCTATAATGTATGGCATGCATAACATTTGTAAAATGATTGCCGACACTAAACTTACAAAGTTTTCTATACAGATGCTTCAGGACATATGCAGTTTTTATCCACTAGAAATCAAATCCATAAGCGCCAAACGAAAGAAGCCCTACATTGACGTTTTGGCAATTAATTATTTTAGTATACAGCTGTAGCTGCAAATCTGAAGAACAGACTCCAAAAACATAAACAGGCATAGCGTTGAGGCCTCATCTAAAGCTCAATAAAAAATAACCCTTTATGTGAAAAACCCAAACCTTTACTTAGAAACACAGTAGCTCCTTCATGTAAAAAGGCAGCTCTTGAAAACTAGTTATTTGCTAACACTGGTTGTTTCCACCAGTAAATTAAACAGTAAAGGCCTCATTGACGACTTGTAACAGATCCAAATCAAACAAGATAAGTACATTGTTCCAGAAACCAAACTTGTCTGGATGCCACCGAAGGGAAATTGTGGTTTACTTGCTGCATTTGGGCCACAACATCACCCGTCCCAAAAGCACTCTTATTGGCAGGAGGCCCTCCCATTAGGATAGATTAACATGAACACTGGCCATTATATATCAGTTGAAAAGGATCAGAACATTTTTTTTGTAAGAGATGGGATGGGCGAGGGGGAAGGGGGCTGGGGTAGTACTGACATGCTGTTATCATCTTTAGTTGAGTTGCTTTCCTTGATTTTTAGTGAGCACATAGATTACAATTACGGAAATTAAAAACACAGTACAAGGGTTCAAGTTATAAAAGATGAAGCAGGAAAGAGACAAATTTCCTTTATAAATCGTTTACATTAAGATACATAAATGCAGCTATCGCGCAATTTAAGTCACCCCTCCCCCTGCCCTAAAATGCCCATGACATTACATTGCATGACAAACAAACAGCTGTCAGCGGCATACCTTACGACGATAAACTGGTATAGCACCGATCGACATTATTGGGTCATTCTAGCGGCAATAAGAATGAATATTTTCGTTCACTATGAACCAAGTAATTCCTTACAAATGACTAAACCATCGATTAAAATACAGTCACAATGAAGTTCACTGAAAGTTAATCAAATATTGGTATTTGTTGATGGTTGCACGGTTTGCGCAGTGTCGGCACCGGTTTACAAGAACCCAAACTTATGCGACCTACGACTAGAAAATTGCGCTAAAAATGCCTTTGCACCTGTCTTTTACAGAAGATAAAAAGGTTAGAACATTTCATAATGTTTCCCTATGTGCTTATTTTAGTCTGATATGGATTAAGACATGAGTAAGGACTAAAATTGTTATCTGCTCGGGAACTTCAAAGGCGACCACAGAAGGTCAGATATTTGCATTTTTAATGGAATTTGAAAAGCTCTCGTGTCGCCCTCAATCATTTGGCCAAAGAAATTTTTACAGGAATCTGTAGACCATCCCTCTAACATTTAACCGCCAGAAGCTTAATTGATTTGACGTAGTCCCACATAGTGAAAATTAATTGTATTTACAAAGTACTTTTCACTGCAGTGAACTGTATGCCTTTGAAATTAAATTATTTTGTAAGTATTTTCCCAAATCGCTCCAACAGATATTTAGAGACTAAAAGATTTGAGTGTTTTTAAAGCAGTAGAATGATTTGTTTTTGCACGTGAACCTCTCAAACCTGTGTAATAATTTTACGTGTCAAATGACAATTTTAACCGATTTTCCTTAATGGTATTTTTCTTTGAAATCAAAGGTTATTTGACCAAAAAAAAACATGCAGTGATTTAAAATACATCATAGCCTATCCAGCATCAAAATACGAAAGAAATAGAATTTTCGACCCTTGCCGCTAAATGTGTGATTCTTAGGGACAGGCACTCTTAAGAATACCCCACTGGATGTGATGATCTAAACAAAAGTTATTTTTATCTGGGGCTGGAGTATACAGTTATTTGTTGTTTCTTGTATTCAGTCATGGCATGAACTTAAGCCTTAGACAGTTAAAGTGCTTATAACGCTTCGCCAGTTACAATTAATTTTGAAAATTAAAGTCTTTCTAAAACGTTTCGCAAAGAAAAATATCCCATTCTTTGTTTAGTCTTTTTTTTATTGGCGGACGAAATCCGTGAAAAGAGCCCATTTTCCTCCATATTGAATGCAAAAAGAGAGCAATTGGGAGACTGGGTACCAACTAGCTTGTAACGTCGACCCGTTGTCATATCTACAAACATTTGGTCATTTCTACAAACATTTGGTCATTTCTCACTTGTTTCGCTGTGCCGAACTTGAAATATGCCAGGTAGACATGTTGCTGGTGGATGTTCTGCATTCCCAGAAATAGTGAAGGATATAGTTCTACATGCTATACCTTTGCATAACAGCCCGAAGCTAGAAAACATAGGAAGAGATGGATCAATTTTGTGAAAGAGGCGTCACAAAACTCTTCATTCATTACGCTGAAGGGCGGAAGATGACTTCATGCATTGCTTCACCTTTACCAACAAGGTGAGTAAGAAGCCCAACATCCCAAGGCTCCAAAGAGACGAATAGGCCCTTTGCAGCTAACGATCACGTGCTTGGATACCGCATAGCAACGCCATGCTGGAGAGCAAGCTGCTTTGA
>OMLO01002184.1_pt1 | contig 15607 bp, 14 predicted proteins | sample 1674811 | NCBI WGS metagenome assembly OMLO01 (sample SAMN06265003, study PRJEB25207) | coral metagenome | isolation source: Coral host | place: Mexico:La Bocana,Puerto Morelos, Mexico | collected 2008-11-13 | reverse complement strand
TCGACTCACTTTGAGTGGCAGCCAAGAACCAAGAACCACAAATGCACAGAAGGAAATGGGAAGGAAATTTCATAGTTTGGGATTTTTTCTGGATGTTTTCCTGAAACTCTAGTAGTTTGCGATGTTGATGCTTAGAAGAGGAGGGCGTCTTACCTAGTCTGATGCCATTCTATCTCATGCCACAAGCCTCATGTAATTTTTTTTGCATCTATCTTACATTGCCAACATTGTGACCAGATTGTGACCCCACATCTTCATAGTCTGAGCAATCCAAGGGAGGTTCATAGTCCCCCATTCTCGCTTGTTTACCATTCCCTTCTCCCACCGAGATGCAAAGAATAGCTGGTAGAGGTCGCATTACTCTGCCTCTTCGCCAGGTCAGAAACGGGAACCCATCGAATTGTCGGAGAAATACCACCAAAATGTGACCTTCTAAAAGAGGGCCACTAGGCAACCAAAAGTTTTTAGTCCAGGATTATTATTGTTCCAACCAAACAAAAGTGATAAGTTGCTACAAAAAATGTAGAAACCACCGGTAGCTTTCTCAAACAGCCACAGGTTTGTAAATCTGGCTTCAGACTCGCCATCCTTCACTATGAGACTGGACATCTTGCTTAGGCACGGACAGGGCCCGAATACCTATAATGCAAATATATACGGTAAGATATTCATAACTTATACCAGAAACCAATGTAAACCCTACTCGACACCAGTTGCAAGAGGATAAAACCAATGATCATTCCATTTACACCAGTTAGGGGGCCCAATAACTCAGTGCCTCTAGAAGCTACTCGTTGTTTCTGCTGTCGAAGCACGCGATTCCTGAGCAGTTGAGGAACTGTCAAGGGATGACAAGGAGCTGTACTAAGCATAGGAAGTCATCAGTTTCTGTTTGGGCTTGTTCCATCTTGCATCATCTTGCTGTCCTCTCTATGTCGATGCTGCTTCGGTTATCTGCGTGCTAAATAACTACGCGTTGCACCTCTAGGGAAAATCATGGGGAAAGATTGCCAAACAGCCAAGAAGGTAGGATTTGGACAAGTGAGAAAAACATTCGAAAAAAAACCATGAAAAAACACTACACTACACAATTTACACTCGTGAGGCCCGCGGGGAATTCATATCCGTGATTTTCATCGGTCATACACCAACCTTGTAAACCCATGAAATGGCAAAGAACATTTCAACAAACAAGCGGAATAAACTATTAACTGAAAAATACAAAACGATCCAAAATCTTGAGCTTTTCACCTTTTCACATCTTTTTGAAACATTTCAATTGATGAATGCTCAGCACTGAAAATTACGCAAAAAAATCACCAAAGCGAAGGTTGGTTGATCATGGTTGATCTGTTGATCTTGGGCTGCCCCTGCCTTTGGAGAAAAAAACAACTTGCCAACTTCGAAGGAATCTGTCATCTGTTCACATTGTCAAACGAGACGCCCAATAGCTTGATTGCCCAATATGTTCCGAAATCTGTCCCACCATCCCATAACAAGGCACTTTTGAAGAAGATTTTCCTTTTCCCCAGGTGGGATATTTAGTTCCCTGGAGGGGAATAAACCTCCTGAAGCAGATTTGTTCCGAGGATCTGGATGAAGTTCAACTTCTCCATGTGCACCTTCAACTGTTGTTGAACTTCTGCCTGGGACTCTCGTGATTCAGCATAAAGGCCTCGATCTTTTTGTCAAAGTCACGTCATCCGGAGATCCGTTGATAGGAATCAATCGGAAAAAAATAACTATCTAAACCTGTAGTATTCCGGATTTAGACAAACACAAGAATTCACGAACCAGCAGTTGTTGTCTTTTAGGGGTGATATTTCTGAAACCATTAAGGCCCATCTGGCAGAGGAAAGAAGAGGAGAACCAACACAACAGTCATGGAACAAGGTTGGATGCAAGACTTTGATCGAAGGGTGCCATCACATGAGGAGCTGCGCTGAAAACCGCACGTTTTTTTTGGTACACATGTTGAATATAATAGTTTGAACACTTTCATACTTCTATGCCACCGAGGGATCCGGGTATGTTGCTAAGATCCTGCCAAAAAAAGCAGCAATGCGTATCCAAACTGGAAACTAAGAGTCACTTGATAAGCGCCAGAATGTGGGTGATTTCCATTCAACCCTTGCAACACCAGGTAGCCAGCAGGCCCAAGATTCACATACATGGGAGAGTGGTGTAAAGAAATAGCTGGCTGAACAGCAACTTGGATAACAATACAAACAAATGTCATAATACATCAAGTTTGTTTTGATTGAAAATACATGCAGCAGCCTGCCCTGGGTGACAATGGGGAAGCGCACTCGGTGCTCCAAAGTGAAGAACAACTACAATCTGTGATTGTGGATCTGCTACACTCAAGTGGCGCTGTTCTTGCACATGGTACACCAGAACAAGTCCCTACCACCTGTTTCATGTACTTTTTAGCTTTGAAATCGTATGCTTGTTTTTTTGACAGGTTACTGGGTTATTTTTTGTTAACCGTGACAGTACTGGTACACAGACAATCAAACACTACTTTAGAGACCACATACTGACCATGGTGTCCCTATCAACTAGGTGGCTTCATTCACTCGGGGACTTGAAAAGCTACGCAAAGTGACTGCAAGTCTTGGTATTGATAAAGGGCTACAAGGCCCTCACGGTGAGTCTGGTGGACGGGGGCCTAAGCCATATTCATTGGCTCAATTGTTGAACTTCACAAAACTGAGCCTCAGCCTAGTAAGTGTAAGTCTATGTCCAAAAAGGTTTTTTCCCATTACTTCCTTTGATGGGTGTAGTTAGTGCGTTAGTTGGTGTGTTAGTTACTTAGTTAGCTGATGGGTGATGGTTGATGGGTTGGCTGTTTCCATCCCACAATTTAGGAGAGCTGATGTCAAATCTGCAGATAACCTCATTAGTTCGATTGGCAATGCGATTGACCTTGTGTTTGGCGTTGGAGCCGGGTCTGCATTATCAGAAGCGGACAACAACATCAGGGTAGCTTCTGCAACTACATTATCCAGGGCCACCTACAAGCTTGATTTGATGCATATGATTTTGAGAAGGCAGCATTGGAAAAACACGTTTGAAGCCAATATTCCAGTTGGGATTACATTGTGCCCCTTGGAGATTTGTTGGCACAATTGTAGCATACTGTATCAACTTTTGAACATTTTTTCCTTATTTGATGGAAGTTTACCGGTTGTTTGTTGATGGCCATTGACCATATCTTAATTTGGATTGAACATTGACACTTGAAGCAGGTTTTGACTCATCACCGCTGAAGAGGGATTACTTCATGTGCTATGAAACAACAGTAAGGACGCAGGGTGAGTGAGGAAACCATTATGTTAAGTTAAGGTCATGACGACTACTACTGTACTACTTGATTTGACTTGACTTGTAACTCCAACTGTGCTAGTGCGAGTCTTCAAGAATGAACTCCAAATTCGAAGCATTAACATGTTTTTGTACGTTCGAATTCGCAGTGGTTTCTGTAGGACGGATTTGACAAGTTCTTTCTTGAAAGCCTTAGCTGACTACATGGTTCCAAGCTCCACACTTTTTCTGGATGACCTTGATTCTGATACTGAAAGCGAGGGTGCTAGTTTTCAGCCACGACAGTTGGATGCAAAACCCAGCTTGGAGCATCATATTCTTCCTCCAACATGTCTTGGTCAAGGAGCCTTGTGCAACTTGTTATATTTGTGAGAAGTCTTTGATTTGGAGAATTTGGAGACATTGACATGTTCCCTTTGACGTGGGTTGATGTCAATGAATCATGTTCTATGTTGTTTTTTCTCTTGTCAGTAGTGAAAAGTTCGAAGCAATAGATTAATAGTCGGCCGGTAGTGCTGTAGTTATTCGGTGGATTTTGGTGATTTTCTTGGCCAGTGTCCAAAGACATTGACATTACATACTGCCTTTAAAATATTGAGTTTTCAATACATAAAATTAAAATACACACATGCACATGATTGTGCATAGCCTAGCGCAGAGTCAAGGATGTTCAGCTGTGGCTGACAAGCTCACAGCCCTTTTGCACATGATCCGGCTAGAGTCTGGTTCCAGCCTTCCTGCATACTGCGATTCGGTAGTTGCCCTGGTTACTGATCAAGGCACTGAACATTTAATTTCAGATGCTGGCCCTATCAGTCCAGAAACATTTCTGCAAGACGACCAACACGCCTTGAACATCTCCAAGCAAAGTGCATCTGTTTCGGAGAGTCGGTTTCTAGAGGATGATTCTGTTATGTTGGGCAGACTTGCCAGTGAGCCTGGCAACAAATCGGTTATTGACCTGATATCTGACGATGACGGTGAGGATGATTGCTTGGATGAAAATAAAGTTTTCGGCTTTGTTGATCAACAACCATCATCTTCTACAGGGGCAGTTGTGCCTCCGGGGAATCTTTCCAATCCGGGGCAGGAAACAAGTATACCCAGATTGTCCTTTGGCATTTTTTTAGAATGCACTGGTGCTCGAAATTTCGAAATTGAATGGAAGGGGTGGTGACAGCAGTATATTATTTTTGAACTATAATTGTTCCTGACTCATCTCATGAAAAAGCAGGTAAGCCAGCCTAAGATGTTTGAAGCTGAGGTTTCGGAACGCAATACGCATAATGGGAATCAAACATATTTGTGACAATGCCATGAAGGCTGCGTTCGAAGATCTGCCATTGAGCCTTGCTTTGCAAGTGTCAAGTTTTTGCGCATATGCCAGTTGAGTGAGTCAGTTGGGTTAGGTTCGCAGTGGAAACAGAGGATGGTGATGGTGCGGTTGTAGTAGTCAGTGGTTGCTATCAGCAATAGTCATTGATTAGTTCATTTGTTTTTTGCTTTGCTAAGTTGGAAAGACGTGCTTGAAAGCCTTCGAGAAGTGGAGAAGTTGTTGAAACGCCCAATGCAGCGGGAGAGATTCGTGAACCAATGTCTCCCTCCTGGTAATGAGACTGCCGAAAAACTATTTAGGGGCTGGAATATATCTCTCAAATCTTTGCGGTGGCAACAAGTAGTGGTGTTTATCACCAACGCGCCTCGTTCTATGTTACTATCAGTGTCTGGTTTGTTTGACATCGTTTCATGCTATTTTTTGTGCAGTTAGTGTTCTCCGAATGATGCAATAGATTTATTGTTTCACTTATCCTATCCATTATCTATTATCTATTATCCATTGTTTTCCCACCGCTTTGGCAACTCAGTTGCTCCCATTGGAAACCTATTTGCGAAAGTATTGGAACTTGGCAAAATTTTCTGGCGGTACAAGTGAACCCACTGCCCCTGATGAAGATTGGAAGACAAACAATCATCTTTTGGACAAAACCATCAGAGACAAAGTCTTCTGGGTCCACGCAAGACTTATTTGCAATCTGGGTTTTCTGGGCGAATATCTAGGACGTTGGTGTGAGGGCTGTCCGTGCCACCAGAAGGAACTTTTGTGTGGTTTCAAAGTGGATTGTGCGAATAAACATTGCAGAGCGCCTGAGCTTGCGTGTGGTGATGGTTTGGATAGCCTTGGCACACAGTTGGAAAAATTCAGAGAATCAATAGTTCCAATTGCTACTTCAGCAACTTTGTCTGTTTGTGAACAAAATGATTTGGTATTATTAGCTGGCAAGGTTGCTTCAGGGCTTTCATCTGAATTGCAAATGAAGATGGCCCACTTCCAACAACTTCCACACGCTTTGTGTGGCTTGGGCCATCACGACAGAGCAAAGGCATGTATGACAGCCCAGACATGTTTGGAATTGTACAAAAGAATGCCTGAGAGTCCTGGTGCACTGCACCGAATGTCGCAGAGGTTTCTGAACCCAAATTGGAACCCTGACTCAGAGGGAGACATTCCTTTACATCAGTATGTTCAGAGGATGGCATTTGGAGAAGACTTGCATTCTATCGAAAGCAATAATTTCACCCATTGGGTAACTGCACTGGCAACCATCAAGACTGTTGAACGTCCTGTGGAAGGGCTGCATTCTCGCATCTCCAGAATAACAAAGAGATCTCCCAACCAAAGCATGTCATTGATTTCGTTGGATTTGAGATTTTCCAGTTTGTTGCAGCTCATGAAAGGGCACCCCGAGTTACTTCACCAGTGTAGTGAGGATGTCCTGTCCTTGGAGAGATCTGACCCATTCAAACGAACTGTTCAAAAGCATCTTGGGCTAACCGCTGAACTGAATTCTGATCGCGCTATGGCAAATCTGTTGTACAGGGAGAATATTCGATTGAAGCATTCGAAGAAACCACAAACGAAAGAGTTTTTGGAGCAGCACAATGCTATATTTCGAACCTCTTCCCAGGCAAAGCCTGTTACTGCTGATGTTATGGCACAAATTGCCGGGTCACATTTGACTGATGTTGCCTGCAAAGACCAAGCAGTTTTCTTCCTGGTTCCTCATGATTTGTTTCAGAAGTGCGCAGTCCCATTGAAGTCTGTTGCATCAGGACAACTGTTGTGGTTTAGTTGGTTTTAGTTGGGTTTTGGACATTATGAAATTTCCGGCAAGCTACAGTAAGGGTTTTCCAGGGCTGTTTTGGTTGTAGATTGTAGTTGTTGATGTTAATGTTGTTTGTATTTTTTGTTTGATTTGCTAGTTGCCCTGTAGGAGCACGAGTCTTGACCTCTCCGGGGGTTCACACTGATGTTGCAGAAGACGACACACTTATCTTACACAGTTCAGCCCAACCTCCTACGCATCAGTACCATTTGTGTAGGGCCATCCGGCAGGACAATATGAGTCGTCTGAATCTACAGGGAACTGTAAATATCCAAGATGGAGACTTCATCATTGAGGAATTCGAAATGCCATCTCAATTTGTTGCAGAAGCTGACAAACATATCACTTTGCAAGCTACAAGAACGAAACCCTATGTGTTTGCCTGGTCCCTGTGATTGCAATCAGGGTGTTAGTTTGAGTAGGTAAGTTATCTTTATATAGTTCTTTTTTGACTTAGGCAGTACGGCAGTACACTGACACTGTGGGCTTCTTACTTTTCGCCCAGGTCAAAACAGATCGATCCAGTTTGCTTGGACTCACTGCAAACAATTGAAATTTGGAAAGCTACATCGAAATTGGACCTGTGTTTGGACACTGGTGACGCTAGATTTTGGAAACTTGGTGTGCTGTGTTACTGGAACTTTTGTATGTGATACTGAAATTGTTTTCATGTAGGAGACAATAGTGGTGTCAATAAGAAACACAAATTGCTTGCTGGGATAATCTCCCACAAATTTGGGATTCATTGTTGTTACACAGTCAATGGCCAACTTCATGTTTGGCTTGGTTTGTGTTTGGTGTTCAGGAATGAGAAAAAGAAAGACATTGTGCTCGAATTGGCATTGGCAGGTGCGTTTGCAGGTTCTCACAGGGACTATTTCCTTCACGAAACCACTGAGCTGATTGAACTGATAGATGCTGGCATAATCAGCCGTTCTGTGTTGAATTCGTGTTTCAATCTGACGGAAGTTGCAAGACCCCTCATCATACCGCGGCTGTTTGTGAAGAAACATTGCAAACTTCCACAATATTGCAGGGACAAACCGATGGAAGATTTATCTGTTCTAGAGCTCGTAGCAGCCTTGAAGCAAAAAGGATGGATAGATGAACTTAAGGCTCCTGGAGCCCGCATTGCCCCCTACAGTGGTGTTCGTAGCAGAAAAGTTTGGTGTAGACTTCCAAACAAACCAGTCAGCAGGTACTACCTCATGGGGTTGTTGTCAGCTGCCCAACTGTTGGAGAAAGGCTTGCCAACATTGGTTCATTTGCAATCAGATTGGTACTACCGTTCAGCTTTGTATTGTCTGGCATCAGACCGTGAAAATTTGAAGAACATTTACCCCAACAAACCTGTGAAATATTACCAGCAAATCCTTGGATACAAAACAAAAGCTGGACAGGCGAAAGGTAGTGAAGCAGCATTGGAAACAGACATGTCCATTTACGACCAACTGGCGCTTCGCAACAAGCCAGAGACTGCTGAAGTTGAAGGTAGCAATGAAGGTAACACTGAGGCCAGCTCAGTACTCCATGTATACCGGCGTCTCTACATTCGACAGCAAGACTTGGAAGCATATGGATATTCCAACAACTGTGATGCTTGTGATGCTATTCAAGCTAGCCAATCGCGAGCTGGCATTTATCACTCCGAATCTTGCAGAGAACGCATCATGAGATCTCTTGAAAAAAGCACCGCTGGGCGACAGCGATTGGCTGAATTGAAAGAAAGGGAAGAACTATACCTGAGAAGTGTTGCAGAGACGGATGACAGCGTTTTCGCTCTTACTGGCACTGCCAAACGTCAAAAAAAACATAAGTCGAAAACAATGCTCTTGGGAGATGGAGTTTGTTTGGGTTTGAAGTGGGGAAGTATGAGTAGGACCAAGGTTTTTTTATCCAATATCTTTCTTTCAATCATGGTGTATTGTGAGTACAATGGACCAGTGAGCGAATTCGAACTATTTGATGAATGACTTGCTTTGTCATTGTCATGTTATCCAAGATGGTTCACATAGATGATGTCTACAGTAGAGCTTTGTTTTGCGCTTTGATATGAAACCTTGGCCTAGTTTGAACCATTGTTCCTGCTTACACCCTTGCAAATGGCAGTAGGAGGCTTGCGTCAAACAGATATTTTGAATCACAGGGACCTGTGGCTAATACGTGAGATCATTTGGTGGTATGTTGATTTGGATGTGTGAGTGAACTAAAATGGGTATGGGCTTAGTGTGAGATGAAGAAAACGAAATGTTGTAGTTTTTGTTTCTTACGTTTCTGAGGTTCATTTCTTTTGGTTGGTTTGCCAAGGACATGTAATTGTCCTTCAAAGGGGGTTTGAACGGCAATCGCAATCTGTTTTTTGCGGCGTGGTACAGTAGATCGATTTTAGGTACCTGAAGCTTTTGGTGAACATCTACGGCGAGCTACATAGATTAAAACCAGTTTATCGAGTTTTGCTCAAAATAGAAGGTTTTTGTTTTGTCAGTGGTTTCTGTTCAAGCAGTTAAAACCCAAAGCCGGCACGGATTGAGTGAAGCAGCCATGACTTCAGGGGTGCAAAAGCATGATGATCTTTCTAGTGACGAGTTCGAATTGATTCTGGTTGAGGAAGAGTATGAAGAGCCGAGAGTCAAACCATCTCCATCTTTGATTGAAAAGGCGCTTGATGAGATTGCATGGCGGGTGGCAAAGCCCAAAAGTGCTGCCCGAAAGAGCGGTGCACCTAAATTCACATTTGAACGTGGGATTGTTGTGATGCCTCCCAAGAAGCCATCCACAAGTGTGAAGCCAAAGCCATGTAATCCTACACATGGCATTGTCATTGGGAAGCCTTCCCAAAAGGTGAAGTGCGTGAAACCAAAGCCAAATGGCATTTTCATTGTGAACCCTTCCCAAAAGGTGAAGTGTGTGAAGCCAAAGCCATGTATTCCTACACATGGCATTTTCATTGCGAAGCCTTCCCAAAAGGTGAAGTGTGTGAAGCCAAAGCCATGTAAACCCACAAATGGCATTGTCATTGCGAAGCCTTCCCAAAAGGTGAAGTGTGTGAAGCCTTCCCAGAAACCGGGATTGAACATGTAAACATGTGCAGTGTGCGACATTGAGCCATGGTCTGCAAAAAAAGTTTCATGGTTGGAATTGGTGGTATACCATTGGATCATTTCCAACACCTTCACTTCAACCCAAAAACGCAGTTATATCCACAAAGATTTATGTATATGTTTTCAGTATGTCTATTTGTTTTTCTGTAACCTGTACTGCAAGTGTGATTTAGTTTTGAGGTTGCATATATATTTGTTGATGATGTGTTTGTTTGCGTTCCTGGCATTCATTTTCACATTGCAACTGGTGTTTGTGGATTTTTATGGAATCCCAGTGTACACATACCAATGGATTCAACAATTTTGATATCAGTGTTGGATAGCTTGCTGTTCTCCAAGAACCAATATGGACTTTTGGTTGTCGAAATATTGGTTGCCAACAAACATTGAACGCTGTGCTGAATATATTCTCTCAACTGCGGTCATTGTAGGCGTTGCTTTTTGGGATATGGGGCTCCAAAATAGGTATTCGATATTTCACATATAAATGTCAATATTTTCCCTAAAAAAACATATGCCCGCAGCATCTTTTCATTTCCCAACATTCCACCGTTGCCATTCTGCGAAATACTCTGTGATGGCTGCTCGGAGCACTTCATCCTTAAACACTGGAGCATTTGTTTTGATGATTGGGCCTCGGGTATGGTGAATGGCAAGTTGAAACAGTTCTTGTTGGTTCAACAAACTCTTTGGACTTATACCCACAGTTTAAACCAATTCCCGCAATACAGTATCATTGTCAGTGGTACTACCAGTTTGCTAACCAAATGTCAACAGTGGTCATTTGACAACACGTTTTTTGTTCCATTCACTGATATGTAGTCGAAAAAAACTGCAACCATGTTAGGAAACACGTTGTTCAACCGTTTGTCGATGATTGTTCAACTGGACTCTATAGTAAGTTAATGTAGTTGCAAGTTTCGTTCATGTGAGGCTGCATCGAATGTGGCTGATGATGGTCGTCTGACAACATCTTGTCAACTGTCTGGCTACTTGGCAAACTTGGTGCCCTCAGAATCCTCTTTGCTAGGTGCTGACCCACCCCATCATATGGCATACAAACATTTTGGCACTAACATTATGGTGGGTTGAATTGGAAACAAGCTTGTGTTTAGGAACAAAAAAATCACACATATATAGATATATTTTCTTGCAAAACTTCAGTTCAGTTCAGAAAATGTACATGTGTTTTGGCCCTCAAAACTGAATTGTAGTTTGAATCCAAATTGGAGATTCAACAGTCAAAGGCCAAAGCACCTGTTTTCCAACAAAAAAACAGACATCCATCCAATCCACCATAGTTCTTTTTTTGGAAATTGAACAAAGGCTGACAGTCGGCTGACATGGCCACAAACTATCCAGCCAACGCTTGCCGCTTAAACTGCAGGTTGGTTGCGCAAGAAGTGCCGTGTTGAATTCTATCACGAGGATTGGGCTTGGGAATTGTCGTTGTTGCTTTACTGAAGGGGTTCACGCTGAAGGACCAAATGATTCAGCATATGGTACTTTGGTTTGGTAGGTATTCATTGTTCGTCTTGTATGATGAAAACTGAGTAACTTGTCATATCAAAAATTGATGAAAAAGGATGCAATCCAACTTGGAAATCAAATAGAAATCTCCTCACACCCCAATCTCTCAGCGGCAGCGCAATGTGCTATCATTCCAGGAGCTTGTGCAATGCTTTGGTTCCACGATGCCTTGGCTCGGATCCGTTGTTCACAGGGGTTGTTTTTTCTATGTTTAGGGATGTTGGTAATTGGTAATTTAATGTTGCTAAAGGGGGCAGGAGGTAGCTGGGGGTAGTAGCACCATCTGCGCAAATCAACAGTTAGCTACCCTAAAATGATTTTGGTCATAACTCTTGCTGTAGTTACCTTCCCTGAAACTGGATTGCTAGAATCATACTTTCCTTTTTGTAAAGCTTCCTGGCAGGCGCTATATTAGATTTCCGAGGTGCATAAAATCTTTTTGGGGTGAAATTCAATCCTGGAATTGTGGTCTGGTCTCTGGAAGGAGAAACAACACAAGATTCAGAGGAGAAAAAAAAACAAATACTTCACAGTATGTAGCCGACTGTTCTAGTTTTTTTCGTTCATAGGGGATTGGTGCAGGATTGTGTGAGTCAACAGTGTTGCCTTCTTAAGAAAAAAAACAAAGGATTGATTTTAGCTAAAATAAATATGGCTATGGCGTACGGGTTTGCTGGTGCTGATGGGTGTCAGTTCAGTAGGTCACTGGGGGTCCATTGAGTAGGTCCTTTTTGGAGATGCGGCTGGTTTTTGGCGATTGGTGATGGGGTACCAGTACTTTACTACCTTAAAAGAAAAAATATACATATATATATATATATATTTATATCATATTCACACATTAGGAATCGTTGTAAGCATGTTTATTTCCCACAGGTGGCTTTGTTCTGTCAAACTCCACGATTCGCTTCGCAGAGATTTCAATTTGGTCGATTCGCGCCAGGTGGGATCATGGTGAAACTTCAGTGGATTCCATGGGACGTCTCTGTACCGAGGTCACCTTGCCGTTGGTTGTGGGAAGTTATTGTGCCCTAAGAAGCTCGAAATCCTGCGAAAGGGGTTTGGATGTGTTTTTTGCAGGGGTTTTTGGGATAAGCACCAGTTTTGAGAGTCCATGATTCTCAGGGTGTTGAATTTGAGATTCACTGATTTTACCAGAAACTGACCAACCATCTCCAAAGAATAATTCAAAAGGATGAAACAATCAAGTTGCAAGGTGGAATGTGTTGTATTTATTTGTGTTGAGGATTGAGGTGTTTTTCTTAAATGGTAGAAGGGTCTAGGATAATCTAGGATACACAAATGGATGCTATTGGAATTTTGATGGATGGATGATCTTGTTTTTTTTTGGGTCGTGTTCAGGTGTCGGGTCTGACTTTGGAGGTGAAGCAGTAATGAAGGAGGTGATAATATATCAGTTTCAGATAAAGTACCGTTCCCACGCAAAGAGGGTACTGTAAATTTATGTAAATTTTGACAGTTTCTATGGGGATGTTTATATCATCGTACATCAGGATACATCTCTGCTGTTTATGGCGCTCAACCAACTAGCGAAACAGAAAGGTTTCTCCCTTGATTTTACAAAAGGTTTATGTATACATCTTTGTTTTGGTGGCGCATCGGATACGTAATGGCCATCAACAACTGATGTTATATATTATGGCTGATACCGATGCGTTTTAGGTGTATCCACCCATTCCCACTATACAATCTATACCAACCAACGAGGTGAATTCAATTTATTTTCGCCAACTTTGATTGCCAGATTAGTTGGTGGCTAACCGATGAAGCTGCAAATGACCGCTATGATCGATTGGATGAGGTGGGAATACTGGTGATGGAGGGAAAACAACACGGCTGAGATTGGGTTGGCATGCCCCTGATCCATTCCTGTTAATCTTTCAAGCTTCCATTTGGAACAATCTCGAAGTTCCGCACTTTTTGATCTTTTTGTGAACCCTTTTTGATAAAGGGGATTGGTTACTGTACAGAAAAAGAGAAACTGAGGCACATCGAATATATAGCTCTTGTTTTTTTTGTTTAGCCACTTGGGTTTGGCTACTTCGGCGTTATAGGTCCACATGTTTTTGCTCAACAAAATTTCTGGTTTGAGATGCAAAACCTTTCAGGAGCTATTGCAACTATCGTGGGAGAAAACATGGATTCCAGTTGCCCTCCCCAACTGGTGAAATGGCTATAATTGACATGTCAAAAATATCTTTGGACTTCCGAATTGAAACAAACTCACTTAGGGTTTTGGGACCTCAGTTCTGCTTGTTATCAAACATGTCTACGGTGGTGTATTCCATGTTTGTTGTTTTCCAATGATCCAAATAAAGAGTTGGCTGACTGGAAAATGTGTTTCCTTTGATGGCATTTGCTAGTCAGGATGCGGTATTTGCAACCGATGGTCGATTATATTTGACAGATCCTTGTAGATTGGCAACTGGAAGGTTTATCAAAATCAAAAAATGCAGGTAAGTGAAGTCATGACTTCCTTCAGAGACAGCTTGTTGATTCAAGACATAGTTCCTTCATCTTCCATGGACCCTCGCCTCTCTTGATCTTGCCTCAACCTGTCATGTTGTTTTTTTCCAAACGCCCGCGGTCCCGTTTCCAGAATTGGGAAATGTTGCTGGCCGTATGGGAGCACCTCCTACGTTGGGAGACCAATACGGAAAGCACTGGTAGGGAAGGGATTTGTAGCTGGTAGCTACATTTTTTGGGGTCAACTTTGGTAGCAGTTTTTCTGACCCTCCAATATTTGGTAAAACTGTAAAACAACATAAAACAACACTAACATGAAAAAAAACATATGACTCACATATTCCCCTCCCAAAGTGTAATGGTTGAAAGTGAGCATTTACAGTAGTTATGTGGGGCCCCTGTGTGCTTTGACATTTGGCAATCCACTGGTGGTGCTACATCTCAAGCCTAACTTTCAGGCGAGTCATTTGTAGACTTGCAGGGAGAGAGAGAGAGAGAGTATCCTCATTGCCAGAAAGTGGTTGATCCCATCAAATAATGTTGACGAACAGATGCATTGATTTTTTTGAATACCAATAGTTATCATGAGAGCACTCTTTCAGTTTACCTTTCCATTTTCTGGCTTTATATGATCCGATTTTTAGACACGCGTGAAATGATGGTTCTGTTTCTTGGTTTTATGTTGATCTTTCCGTTCCATGCTCATGCATCATCACCTACAACAAATGCAGTGCTGAAGTTTCCGTGTCAAGTTCCTAGGATGTTGTCTTGTGAAGATTGGTGTTACATGCCACATGTTGTACAAGCATAGGAATGCACAGGCAATGAAAAATATCGTAAGGTTTCTTTGCAGAGAACACAAATGGATACTTTAATGGAGTTTTTTAATATATTGGTGAGATGGTTTCCTACTTAAAAGTTTGGAAGCATCCCTCACTCAAGCAATCAGTTGGGACTTTCACTCTGCAGATGCTGAATTCATATCATATCTCAGTGCAGCAGTTCAAGAAAATGACATGATGTTTTGAAGACTTCCAATGTATCAATATGTTTATACATGTTTATACTAAATTCAACTGTTTGCAATGTGCGATTCGACCAAACTTCCTATATTGTTGGAGGTCATAAGTCCAACCCTGCAAAGGTCACCAGTGAATTTGCCAATGACCTCATTTGGGTGGTGGTTTCAATTTGTTTTTTTAAGAGCAATTTGACTACCCTCCGGTAAACTAACATAGCTGGCTGGACAATGGACTGATTGAAGCGGTATGGACCATATTGAAAATGAGTATTTTTCCAGCCAGCTATGTTAGAGGGTCATATTTTTCAACTGGGTTGAAAGCAGCAACTCATGACTCGTCCATAGCTTGGCATGTTGATCACCCAAAGGTCTATTTTTTTGTTTGCATTTACAAACTATGGGAAGCTAATCACTATGTTTTCAGCACTTGACTAAAAAGTAGAATAGTATCTCAGTATCTAAATATAGATATGTTATGATGCCTGACATCATGATGCTTGACGTCAAAAATTGCCAAGGTTTTCACCTGGATGATTTGAGTGAATGTGGTTTGGATTTCAGTACGCCAAAACGATTCTTGGAGAGGCGGGAATGTGTGAAACGAGCAAACGGGTGGTTTGTTTGTTTTTTTTGAACCAATATTGCCTGCATATTGCCTGCCCTAAGAATCATGCAATCTCAAATCTGGTGGTTTGTAGATCCCAGACCCCTGCTATACACATCCAAACCCCTCTTTTTCGCAGGGTCTAGTGATTCTTAGGGTGGAATGAATGTCATGGATCCTGGTACGTTTTTAGGGATTGTGGCTTTGACAGGGTTCCTGGTTCTCACCATCCACCCGGCCACTCAATCATTTTCAAACCAGGATTTCCCAACGAAAAGGAAGAGACATTTCCGTCCTTGCTTAGCTGAAGAAACTAGCTAACTTTGACCTTCCAGTTAATTTTGCAGTTTGGATTTGAGTTTCGGGGATGTTT
>OMLO01002183.1_pt1 | contig 15608 bp, 6 predicted proteins | sample 1674811 | NCBI WGS metagenome assembly OMLO01 (sample SAMN06265003, study PRJEB25207) | coral metagenome | isolation source: Coral host | place: Mexico:La Bocana,Puerto Morelos, Mexico | collected 2008-11-13 | reverse complement strand
ACGATACAGGCAATCCTCTACTAACGGAAAACCTACGTACAACGGCCAACTCTCTACAACAGACACTTTTTAAAATGAGAACGGCCTAAAAAGCGCCTCCCAACTGCCAAAGTAGTGACCGTACAAAAACATGACGCAACGGCAACGAGAACGTCACCATGAGCAAAACAATAGCTGTGCACGTGCGTTATAAATTTTTGTACATTTCTTTGCCGTCATATGCAAAACCAACGCGAAATGACCAAATTCCACGTTGTCTGGGGAACGTGAACGACAACGGCGAATTTTTCGTATATCTAGTGGAACTGAACGCATTCACAGCATATTCAGCAGAGGCAAGTTTTAATACCGACGCACACTAGGTAGTTCCAAATAATTCCGAAATTCCAAAGTAAAATAGAAAACATTATTACTAGACGTCGTCCTTGCCGTCCCCGTCGTTTCTGCGTAAGCTCCCTAATAGCCTCTCGACTACGGCCAGTTAATCAACGACTGACGAGCGGTGTATACAAATCCCTATTGTTTGTTGTAGGAGGCCACCAAGCTTGATCCGTACCTTTCATCTCTATTTTTGTTAAGTCTCTGTTTTTGTCTCGTATTAATATGCTAAAAATGAGCAATTTTGATTTGAAAATGCTGCACCCTCGAAAAAAAACAGGTGTCAAAAACCTGCCACAATTGTTGATTGAAATCAGTTGCTCTTGCAGACGGAAAATCGTGATAGGTGAACCCTTTTTGTACAAAATACACTGCCACTAAATGAGATAATTGCCGTTGCTAAATTTTCTAGTAGCCGACTTTGGAGTAGTGGCGCGCGCGCACTACCTCGCGTCATGCAATCCTTCTATTACGTCACGTGCAAAAACTCCCCAGAAGAATTTAAAACAAGTAACCATGGTTTGCACAACTCGCAGAGCTTTTCTCCTCGTACAGGTCGTGATTTTTCACGCGAGGCTTAACATACTACAAAAAGCTGGTAAATGGATTCGAACCCCTACCCGATGAAAAGCTAAAGTCCAAAAAATGACAAAGAAATATTTCGTCAAAGATGATGACTTCTTCGCCATCGGCACCGAAGCAGTTGAAGAGCAACCCGCTGATCTTAACCAATACAATAAGATTAAAGAGGAAAATAGTTTAACCTCTCAGGAGGATCTGTTGTGAATTGACGCGTAGCTGGTGAGAGCGCTTGCCTCCCACCTGTGTGACCAACATCTTCATATTCCAATTCGACCAGTATAGAAGGCCCGCGTAAAAAATGTGGCTTCCTCTCTAACTACTGTAATTTAGCTGGCAAACTTAACAATCATTTCATAGCTAACAAATAAGGGAGTTGAAAGCAAAAGAAACGGGCAACCAAAAAAAGAAAACAAAACGTTGAAGATATGGGGAAAATACGAAATATGTTCCAGAAGGAACTTATGTTTAGTTGATGTTTTATTGTGTAAGGGAAAGGCTAAGACAGTAATAAATATTTTTCGGTCGTAACGGTCAAGGCACATAGAAAAAATCGTACGACGGTAGAATCAAACATTTTAAAATACTCCTCGCTCCTATAGTAATATCTACTTAGGACGATTTCCGATTACGAAAAAGTAGATTTGTAACTCTTTGGCCAAACAAAACACTCTAACGAAAACAAACACTAAAGTCGGTACATGGGTGACTCTTTTTACTGTATCAGGCCCCGTCCATATGTATCCGGATACTTTCGAGTCCGTATACTTTTCTTTCCGGATACGCCTTCCGTCCACACGCATCCGGTGAATCCGACCTGCGAATCCGGAAACTTTTGAATCCGCTCTCCAGAGTGGAAACTTTTGAATCCGCTTTCCTGAGTGGAAACTTTTGAATCCGCTCTCCTGAGTGGAAACTTTTGAATCCGATATTTTTTCGGATACGTGTGGACGGTCGAATCCGGATACTTTCGAATCCGATGACGTTGACGTTGCAAGATCGAGTCCAGTCTCTACAGTCGTCTCGACCGCGTGGCTACAAAACAACATGGTAGCCAACCAAAACGTTCTTGCTGTTCTTGTCGGGCTGAGAGTTCTTGGCAAGACTCTCAATCTGTATTATCGTTTGTCTTTGAAGTTTTATATTCTATACACGCTTTTGTAGGAGTTCGACCTCGTCATCGGTCCAAATAAAGCAGTCAGACTCACTCTTGTCGTTTTTCTGTGTGTTCTGCCTTTGCTGTGGCATATTGCAAGCAATAAAGCGAAATATTTGCACTCGACGAAGACAAAGAGAGGAGTCCTGGACACTAGAATGAATCCGGATACGTGTGGACGGGTGATTCGATTGTCATGCGGATATGTGTGGACGCAGAGACTTTTCAATCCGGAAAGAAAAATCTACGGATTCAAAAGTATTCGGAAACGTGTGGACGGGGCCAAAGATTCACTGAAATTCGCTGTCCTGTTAAGTTTTAATGTAACGATTTTACAGCAGCCGTCGTGCACTGAAATACAGTCGAACTTCTACTTGCGGCCACCTCTCTAGAACCGCCACCGTTTTGGTCCCGGCAGACAGTCGATACGTTCACTCTTATTTTAACCTCTCGAGAACGGTCACCTCTCCACATTAGCAACGCCTGATTAAACGCATCCCAACTGCCAAATTAGAGACCTTGGGACCACGCCTGTTAAAGAGTGTGTTTATATTTTACTATGCAATTTCGCTTTTACTTAGATCTATTCAGTGTATTGGTCGCTCTTGCGTTCATTTCCAAATAGAAATACGAAAAATTAGCCGTAGTTCACCTTCTCCGGACAGCGCACAATATGGAGTTTAAGAAAATCACAACGACAACGGGAACATCGCTAAACAAAAGGTTTAATAAGCAGAACAATAGCTGTGCACGTGCGTTATAAATCTTTGTTTATTTCTTTGCTGTCCTCTTCTTCAAAACAACAACGCGAACTGACTAAATTCCGCGTTGTCTGAAGAACGTGAACCACGACAGCTAAGTTTTAAATTTCTATTTCAAATTTATCGCTGTGTCCCAGATTCAGTTTCGTGATAGTTTTGACAATGATAAACAATAAAAATGATTTAGACTATCGCGAGATTTGTAGGTAAAATATAAATTTATTTTTTAATCGACGTTGTCCTCGGCGTAGCCGTAACAGCTTCTTTAACTCCCCAAAGCTAAGTAACGAAAAACTGGGCCTGTGTCAAAAGGCGCGCATAGGTGAATAAATAATACAGACATGCGCCGAACCGTTAAACCGTCCCTGTAAGGGCTAGGGTTAGCTCTGTGATGGAATAGTCTCCTCATGCACCAATCCGGGAGATAAGCCTGGCCTGACGTCTCACTTGGCTCGAACATAAGTTTACCTTTCATATTTATCAAAGCGTTGTCGAGATAGACTTAAGAACATGTCGAATAGTAGGAGTTAAGACACCTTGGAAAACTGGAAATGGTTGCTTATTCCCATACTTCTTTTCAAAATGTTTCATTATTGTGACAAAGATACATGGAATCTTGAGTTTATGATTGTGACTGTGAGGAGGGAAATTGTAGCCAATTTGTATTTTAAAATGTTATTGTCAGAGGCCTTAGGTCGTAGGAACTCCAACAATTCTGGTCTGAATTTAGTAAGGAAAGGTTGAGCCAGCGTTCGAACCAAGTCAGGAGTCCTGTGCTTATCACCAGTTTTCAGTAGCATGGTAGGGACTACGAGTATTCCTACTTTACATTAGTCATGTGAGAGTAGAAGTGTTCCCGGACACGTGCTATTCGATCCCCGAATGTGTGTGTAGTCTAGTGCGACGTTGTGCCGACGGGTCGTTAGGCTTAGATTCCATAGAAATTTCAGACTCTCTTGAAATAAAAAAATTCTATTCTGTCATTTGTTTACATGTGTCTCATTCCAGTTGTTGCTAAATCTTGATAAACATTTATTTCTTGAAAATATTTTGAATGTATGGACTGACACAAACACGTTGAATTACAGACAGACCCAGGCTTGCCGCGAGGGGTTGGGGAGAAACATTTATTACGTCAAGCGGCGAGGTTACTTGGATTAACATCCTCATCGCAGCTACCCAAACGAGCGATTCAGTTTGGGTCTCGGATTGCCAAACTGGAGAGTACTGGAGAGAAAGGCTCGGAGACTTGTTCAAGGCTCGAATTCTGAACTGTCTGTCCAATAAACGTATTTAACAATACTACTTCTCAATGCTTGAGCGACTTCTCATTAGTTTAGAGCCTCGATCTTTCTAACTTGTTTAACCACATCCTGACATCCATTTGTTACATACAAGACAGAGATCTTACCAACGAGAAAGAGTTCTTAGAACTCGTGGAATGAAAGTGATCACGAGGTAGTTTATGGCTTCTCGTGGCCTCTAACCTACGATCATACCCACCCTCTCTTCAAAAAAATTGATTTAATTTTAGCGCCGTTTTAACAACGTTGACTGACTTAAAAATCAATGTCAGGTAACATGGCGCAAGGGCGACTTGTAACGCAACAATTCGTTGCCGCAACATGTTGCATGTTTTTGGAAGCGATTCAAAAACTTGTCACATTTTTTCTCGAAGTTAGATGAAAACTGAGAACTTCTGACTGTTCTGAACTTTGAGACCATATATTCTGACTGTTCTTAGTTTGTAACTGTAGCTAGCTCGTGAAGTAAATGCTTTTATCTTAAATTTGGGTGTCCACATCGTGAACAGTGTATTTAAACTAGTTTTTTCCCTCTTCTCCTTTTTCTCTTTTTCTCTATCTAATAACAATTATAAATTGTTTTTGATTTCTGACAAATACTAGTTATCATACTGTATGCGAATTTAATTGTTAATTATCTCAATACAGTGAAATCTCGATTTTACTATATGATAAGGGGAGAGCAAAATTACATCGTTAAATCTGGACATCGTTGTAAACGAACTCCCGATTTCACGATTTGGCGACAAAGCAGCTAATAATATCGTTATATCGGGATAGGCCTATAATAAATTTTTCAAGTGTAATCAATAAAATTAATAAGTTTCCGCTACATGATACCTGCTCAGCAATTGCAATGGGTAAATGAATCACAAATGCACCAACCGAAACATAACACCATGTCCATACACAGTCTGTGCAGTGTTTGCTAGGTGCTTGTCACTCTTTTACGGTATGTGATATTAATTACATCGCTGTAACGGCATAAACTTTATGCTTGGGTCGCTAGATCTCCATCATTAAACCTGGAACATTGTTGAACCGAATGTTGTTAAATCGGGATTATGCTCCATACAATTTACCGATTTGTTTATCGTTAAATTGGAATATCGTTAAATCGACGATCGTAAAATCGGTGATCCACTGTATTCTCTTGACTTATTTCTGCAAGTTGAATAAAATTGACTTAACTGTCTGGTCAAAATGTAAGTTCTCCATACAAAGTTGATACAGTGTCAAGACAACTGGTGATAGAATAAAGAATTCCATCGATTAGGAGATGCTGTCTTGATTTATCTTCACAATTCTCAAGAACAACTTTAAAAGAAATATATGACGCTCAGTTGAGAGAATCTATATTTTGAACTCTACACTGAAAGAATTTTCGGAGCCACTACTCGTTTTGGCTTTAAACTATAATATGGTCCAAGACCTTATAAAGTGTGCAGCGTTTTGCAAGGTTTTTTTAAATTTTTTTTTGTAGAAATATCAAGTGTTTTCTCGGGACTATTTTGATTGTCAATATCATCCCACCCAGATCATGCTGTTTTTGTAATTTCTTTTTCTGCCCTTAGTGATGAATATCCAAATATTCTTATCATTAATATTGATAACAGTGTAAGTTAAACTACCTGCTTGACAAATTAAACGGACCTGTCAAAAAAATCGGAGTTTTTTTTGACAGTTTGACTCAATTATGCACAAAGCAGGAGTTTTAAAGCAAATTCCAGACAAAGCAACTACAACAGACTTTCCCAAGTAAGTGGCAATATGATTTCATTTGCTGTATTTAAGAAATGACGGTGTCTAATTATATGATTTGCTTGTTGATTAGGGCGATACCAAAACAACGCAAAGTTCCTAATTCCGATTTATTTTTTGGCGAGAAATACGTTAACTAACACTCGACGTAATTTTGAGATGCGTTGATTTGGGCCCAAAAATGGCAGATTCTGGGGAAATTCCTGTCAAATTAGATCTGCAGTGTACAACTTTTGATTTGCATGAAAATAGTCCAAATAATGTTTAAATCTTGTGGAGACAAAGTAAGTCTCTCAATAAGCAATTTGGATGTGCTGTTTTTCATTCTTAAAGTATAGAATGACGTATATAACGTTATTTTATCGAAGTTTCCAATCAAGATTGTGATGTAGAAAATTATGTCTTTTTTCGAATAGGATTTCTTCATTAACCAGTTGGTAAAAAGTAGCCCCAGCCATAAATTATTGATTGATAGCCCGCTGAATGTAGCAAATAAACTCCAAGAACTTCAAACTTAAATTTAAAGAGAAACGAAAATATCGGAGAAGTGTTTTGTTTTGTTTAGGAATTTTATACTCAATTAAAACTGAACTACTTATCATTTTTGCATCTCGACAATATCAAGTTGCGAGAAGCGCTTGTTAGAACGATCACTTTAGTAATTGGATATGATAGTTTTTTTTTCGTTTTCATAAACAATTCGGAATTTTTTTAAACATTCACCAGTACCACAAAGAGAAGTTTAAAAGTCCAGTCTAAATTTAGCATTCCAGTGTCTTGTTTGTGTTGGTTTTAGTTTTGGTAATCTCTTTTTTTAATAACAGGAACGGTTTTTTTCCCTTTTGCTTCTCAAGTATAGGGCTGATTGAATTTACTTCATACCTAATTTTGTTTAACTAATCCTATAAAATCTGAAGATATATGTGGTTAGAATTGGTGAGAGTTTTTGATATGTTATCATTATTTTGGCAGGTAGTTTGCGAGTAGTTTTTCAAAACTAAGAGCTATTGACGAAGGGTATCTTGGATTTTTGGATTTTAAAATATCGGAGACATTAACATCCACTCTCTTGGTGGAATAGCAAGAACGTCTTTCTTTCTTCGGTGTTATCTTTCGTCCTGTGAGGACTATATAGCCTTATAGGCTCATGTTTTACCCCTTTGTGTAAATCCCTTTGTTATGACTAAATTTACTTATTTCTTAAAACAAATATCAATTGTAAATTGTCTGGATAAGGGAATCGTTTTGGAAGTCTTATCGAATCTTTCCCCTCAGAAAGCTAGAGAATTAAAGTTTTCAATAATAGATTTTTAAACTGTTATTCCTTCTTTCGACAGCTGAGCAATCTGTTTTTCGGTTTGACTTACTCTTTGCAGTTTTCTTTCCTTGTAGACCAACGTTTCACCAAGGCTACCTGCACTGAATTTTTAAACAAAAACAACGTAACTCTATCTGCACTTAGAAACCAACCATGTCTAGAACGTTTTTGTAGTTGCTATGCAAAGTTGTTGTATTGCAAGTTTAATGCTGCAGAACTCATTGGGTGCTAAAATTAGTACTCTGAGAAAGGTTATTGCAGTAACTGAAATTAACTGGATTAGCGTGTCTTCGCTGTGCATGGCAACAGGTGAAAAAATGCCTTGGGACTTAGGCTATCGTCTCGAAGAGCAGAAGCATTGTGACCTGCTTCGCAGTAAAACTGGCAAACAGGTGACCTAAACGCTCTGCTAGTGTTAAGCTCTCCAGCGACTAATATGTTGAATAAATAAGTTGGGAATGCTGTCTTCGCTCTAAGCTTAGTCATATACCAAAAGTCACAAGCATTTATTTTAATCGCTATTTCCTTTGAAACAGTAAACGATTTTTTCGCTGCCGAGGTTTTAAATTACACTTGAGATGTTTGCTGAAGTTTCGCCAAATGAAGCACGCCTTTATTAAGATATTTCATTCCTCAGTTGCTATCCCTGTCACTTCTTAACCTTGTTATTATTTTCTCTTAATTTCATCTTATGTTCCTGCCGCTGGTAGGCGACTTCGCAATTTACCACCATTAATATTGAGAAGAATGAAATTTAAACTACCTGCTTAACAATTTAACCACTGTTGACAAAAAGTTCGACTTAACATAATTCAGGGGAGCATTTTGGAGGAAAATATAGACCAAGTTACGATACGATCAACTTCGTAAGTAGCGAAAATTAATTTGCGAATGCAGAACTTACACCTAGGGTGTAAGGCTTTGTTTTTAGGTCTGTCGATTGTTACGCAGAAGTTTAATTATAAGCTGTATAATGTTCTTGGTAAGAATTAGAAGCTTTTTTAGTGCAGCTGAGGATACTCAAAAGGTTTTTTTAAAGTAATGTTTACTTGTGTAAATAAACAAAACTAATTCTGCAAATTTTAAAAAATTACATTTTTGAAAGCTTTCTAAATAAATTTCAATTCACAAAAAAGCATCGTCTTTCGAGACTTGCTGTTACTTTAAGTAATGTACCCTAAGCATCTTCGAAAAGTGTTGTAACTTTTGTTGACGAAGCAACTAAAATTGAGAATGGCAAAAGATTATGTCTCGCGGGATGACTTATAATTTTGTTTCAACAAATTTTGCGGTTAGAATTGTCTCCGGGTTTTGAGTGTAACTGGAGAAGAACCTGTTAAAGTTCAGTAACCTACATTAAACACTTTAAGGCTAACAACAACAGACAAGCAAATCTTAACACTCCAACTTCTAAGGACAGCACACGTAGAAAATTAAATTACGAATCTCAATATAAGAATTTAAAGACAACAAGATATGTTGTATTTCGAGGCGACGATGACGATATGGCATTTCAATGAGTTGAGAATCTTCTCTTCAGTATGTAGTGTTTTTTTGTCGCATTTTTATCATCGAGATCCAGATATTGTGAAGCAATTCCAAGTTTTCTTTATATCATGAACCCATTTTGCAAGATGCTCGACAGCAAACAAAAAACAAAATATTTTCAAAAATTATTCACTAAGCATTCCCGCTACACATTAGTAATAATATTATCACACCTTTCGTTTAGCAAAATGTTATCTTGATCACACAAAATTAAGAGCTTTCTGGCAGCACATTTTAACAAGATTTGATTACAACTTCTACAAGCAAATAACCAATTTGCTTATTATGTGTCGAACAACAAACAGTTTTGTTAACCCTAAGGGAATTTACACTGTGTTTTGCCAGTTTTAAGTCTGTATGTTGTCGATTATTTTGTAGATTATTGCAATAATTAAGAAAACTATTTCACCTGCTTAGGTAGAAAAATACGTCCCAAAAATGCCTTCAGAATGGAAAGATATCTATTTAAATATTTTACAGTAGGGCAAATTACAGAACTGAAGATAACGTTTAACGAAGTGTAATAATCTAAACGAGCCGGCCACTTTCTATAAAACCTATAAGACTTCTAGAACGTTTTTTTTTACCGTTTGCATCGTATGAACCTGACCGTGCCGACATTGTGCAGTATTTCACTGCCCTTGGCGGTCAATATCCAAACATTCTTGTCATGAATATTGATAACTGTAGAAGTTAAACTACCTGCTTAACAAGTCAAACAATTCTTCCAGAAAAGCAGATTTCATGACATTTCGACTCGAGATAATTCAATTATGCAAAAGAGAGAGTTTCAGAAGCCAAATCAAGAAGGATCACGAGTGCAAGAAACACGCAAGTAAGGAAATTACAGTGTTCTTCAATATAGTGTTTATATAAGTGGTGAAAATCTCTGGATGATATCTATCTTGAGGTATCAATACTGAGGAGAAGTTGTTACCAAGTTATAAGACAATTGTACCAGGATATTGCGTGGCCTTGTTTACTAAGGTAGGTCTCAGAAATGTCTTGAGACAAATAGTTTAAGACACCTGACCTCCGAATCTTCGAATCCTCTAGTTTGCTTGTAGGAAAAAAAAGTTGTAAGTTTTTGTGTTTATGAAACCAATGTTTCACCAATTTTAATACTGTTTTTGTTAGCGTATTGTGGTAGAATTAAATTAATGGATGAAATGATACAGCATCTTTGAAGCGAAATATCTAAATTACTCCGAAAGGAAGTGGTGTTTGAAATAACTTTCTGAAGAATAAAAATTGCTTTTCAAAACTGTGGTAAAAAGTAGCCCTGAGATGTAAATAATTTATTAATAGCCCGCTGAATGTATTGTAAACGAAGCCCTAGAAATCTACAACGATGTGGAATTGGACTAATTAAAACTACGAAAAGGTGTTAAGTAGTTTAACTACTACACACCAAGGTGTTTGTGAAAAACGGCGACATTTTTAATATATTTTTGCTGGTATCAATGATGGTCACGTATAATTTTAATTTTTGCGCTGAAGATTTACTGACATTGGTTTGCAGTTGAACAATTTTAGTACTATTACAATAAGCCCGAAGATAAACTAACGTTGTTGTTAGTAAAAACAAAACGCTTTTTGCAATAATGATTTATTGCCTACAATATCACTGTCGATGTCTTGTCAGGTTGTAGGGGAGGGCAGAATACTCTCAAGGCTTATAAATGGCTTAAGCATAAGTAATTTTGAGGTGTCAAGTTGGAGAAATCGAAATTGAACAATGTGGGATAAAGATAAAAGGCAAACATTTCCAGGATGTAACGATATTTTTTGTCTTAGGTGAAGTTGTCATTTGAAAACCTTCTTAGTTATTGATTCACCTTTGTTAATAATTAATTTCTAATCTCTTGTTGCAATATCATAACAATTTCAAGGCGAATAGCGATGAGAGTAAAAAAAGTCATCAAGTGTCCTATTGTGCCTGCGAATTCTCTTAACAAATGTTAACAAAAATGTATGGAAAACGAAAAGAACCTAACGTAACTGTAGTAGGTAAATTCAATTTTGTGTAGCGGTGTAAGAGATATTGTTTTGCTTAGAGTCATTTTGAAATATGCAGAATTTCCTGAAAATCAACAAAAAAAAACAAAATATTCTTTTGCGTTTATTGCATTGTCGTCAGTTTACAATTTGTTTTATGTTGATATGTATAAATCTTTTCTAGGTATTAAGTTTATTTCAAAAGCGAACATTTCGTACCAGTAATTCATAGCATAGCTATTTTTAAGGAAAAAATTATTTAAAAATCGTTCCAGATTTTGTTCTAGGTTCTTCACTAAAGGCAATATATTTTAACCGAACAGTAAGTTATCCAAAATGTCAATCACGAACCACCTTTTGAAGAAATAAAGGCCAGATTATCTGTCGATCATGTAAATATATTTTCACTTTAGTTGAGACTCCAGTCAAGTATTTTTTGGAAGGAATGGATATTGAAGCTCGTTAAATAAACAGGGCGAGCAGTCGTTTTTGTGACATCATTTTTCTACAATCGTAAACAAAAAGAAATTAAACACAATTTCGTAAACGCCGTTATATTGAATACGCAGTTTAGGATTCCTTGTCTAATCTGCTTGAGGTATCATTGGCAACGATAAATGGATATGTTTGGGAAACTCTCTTGTACTAAGTCAGGCAAAGATAGTATTAAAGGAATTGTATCATGCCTGTGCTGCATAGAAACGGCGAGAGACCAGAATTGCCTCAGGAAAAAAAAATGCTCTTTTCGGTTTAATGGAAACATAAGCACGTTTTATCATTTTTAATTACCAGTTAATGTTCTTTTTATTCTCAACACCTTAGGCCTGAAAATAAAATTATTCTGTAAAGCAATGACTTTACTGGTCGAAGATATAAAAAATAGCAAATTTATAATTTTGTTTGCACGATGTGAAACAATCATCTAATGACTGTCAAACTTGACTTTTGTCGCTTTAGGGAAAAAAAAACATTGTCCTAAATTAGACTTTCAATAGTGTTGTAATTCTATTGCGTAATTCCCTCGGCTCGAAGAAAAATTGTCCCCTAAAAAAACTAAAAAAGCATTTTTCTATGAACACTATACATTTTTCTATGAACACTATAAAGCATAATCTTTGCACACCTATATCTCTCTCCTCATAATGTTGTTATATGGTATTTTAATTTCCCTGCCCTTGGAGGTCGGTATCCTTGTATTTTTATCATGAATATTGATAAGTTAAACAGTATAAGTTAAACTACCTGCTTAGCAAATTAAACATTGCTGTCAAAAAGTGTAGATTTCATGGCAGTTCGACGCCATATCATTCAGTTATACACAAAACCGGGTTTTGGAGGCTTAATCAAGACGAACGAACCGCTCAAGAAACTCGGAAGTAAGCAGCATCGTCATTTGAGGTGGTCTTGTTTTTGTAAGTTGTGTGAATTTGTAGATCGCATCTGACGATATTTATCGTGTTGATAGTGAAAAGAAAAAAATATTGTAAAACCACAAGTATAAGAACTTATAATACTTGTACCATAAATGTGAATTATGACGCAAATTAGAATTTTTTATTCATTTGAGAGTATTCATTTGGACTTTGGCAAAGATAGCTATTTTCTATAGTACACGAAATTGTTGATTTTTTTTTTTCATAAGGACACAACTATGCCATTCTGTCGAAACAAAATAAGCCCCGTGAAGTCAACGTCAGTTTTCAAGTGTGAAGAAAAAACATTTATGGCAAAAGGATCCCTAACAATTGTGTATTTTAAAGTAGAACCCTGCTTTTAAATGATTTATCAGTTATTGAATGGCTCGCTGTATGCACTGTACGTTGGCAAAACCCTAAACATCGCCAACGGTAAAATATGTGTAGATAGAGTTCTCGTTGGATGTTACAAAACAAAAGAAGGCCATGTATGGCAATATAGTTCTTCGAAGCCAGGAAGATATATTTCTTGTAGACTGCTTAGCTATGTGATGCGGAGGTTATTCCACCCGCTGTAGAAGCCGAGCCTTGCACTTTTTCTCAGCTTATCGTCTATTTTGCCAGGTGACAAGTGATTGATTAGTATTAATTATTACAACAAAGCCCAAAATAAACCCACACCGAAAACAAGGCGCTTTATTTAATAATAACCTCATGTCGTTAGCGGTAAGATCTTGGCCAAGATGCAAGATTTGGCTCACAATAATCGTCTGGGTTAGACTGTCGGAAACTTTAATGCCTGCATAGAAAACTCTGTCCAACATTTAGAGAGTGTCACCGAGAAACGTCTACTGTGGTGAGTCAGTTTTATTATTTGTTATTGTTACCCTCGCTTTGTCCAAATTTCTGAAGAAACTGATAAGCTAGTTTTCTCTAGCAGGCTACAATACTTTTACTATAGGACGGATAACGTGAATTAAGTATTATGGAGTATTATGGCGATTGGTGTGGATTAATGGATAAAAGATTTTCAGATGTAGGAAGACTTTCAGCCAGGGCTTTGTTTTCAGGTAAAGTTTGCATCAATTGCAGTCGACATTTTAGGGAAGATTTTCAAGTACAGCCTGATACATCCATTTGTATTATTAGCTGTCGCAAAAACATCTTTTTTTAAGTCAAGAAGTAGCATTTACAAAAAAAAGTAATAAGTACAGATGGTTTATTATTTGAAAGATGGTACGAATAGGGAAGTTTGCATGCACGCCAGAAGCCAATATTCTGTAAAATATGATGTAGAACAGAGCTGGAGTAAATATCAGATGTTTATACTCGAATTCTAAATTGTAGCAACCAGAAAAACTTCTTCACTTTCTGAGTATTTTGCCTTCCCTCATTTGGTTTTATCACAACAGTAATTGACACAAAGTGAAATTGTATTTATTATATCCAGGTCTGGAATATTGGTATATTCCTTGTATTTGGGTAATTTGTCAGCTATGGATTCACTAATTTTATTATTTCCTTAAAACTTGGCTTGGAAACATTGTGCTCTATTTAAAAAAATGCGCCCAAGGTTTTTCCATTAAAGAATATTTAGTCAAGAACCTAGTTTCTCGATGCAGCCAACATGCCAGTGAGGTATTTTAAAAGGCACTTGTTTTTAAAAACCCTTGGGTTTCTGTGACGAGTTAAAATCCTTTAACAGGCAAATGTTCTAATTTCTTGTAGAAATTCGCTTGTTCTGTGCGAGTTGCGTGTGTATTTCTAACTGCGACATACTAAATAGTGTCAATATTTTACAATGCTTATCTTTCAGATAATTATTGCTTTCATGTCCTTTTTCCCTGTTTATCCACAATGTATCCGCACGTCGAAAACTTATTTTTAGTATTTTTACAGTCAATATTACACGGTCATGCTATTATTCGATTTATTTCCCTTCCCTTGGTGGTCTGTACAAGTGATATTCCCATCATTAATATTGATAACAACCCAAGTTAAACTACCTGCTTAAGAAATTAAACATATCTGTCAAAAAGTGTAGGTTTCATGACAGTTCGACTTACGATTATTCAATTATGCACAAAACGTTGGGACAAGGAAGTGTCACAGCGGCAAATTCATCAATAGCGAATCCTTAACAAAAAAATGAAGTTATGATTGCGGAATTTGTAAGTATGTTAATAGTGTTGCTTTCTTTATTTCGAGGTAACAAACTTGTAGTTGACAGTTGAAAATTTATACAACTAATCTTTAGAATATTAACAGCCTTCAACGTATGTTTTCCCTACTTCTGCCCAAAATTTAAGAAGTGTCCACTCCAAGATCTTCGATTTAAATACAAATGAAAAAGAAAACGATAAAATGTTCTGAAATTTAGTTTTAGTCCTCATGAGACAAAGGACTTATGGCTTAAGCAGGGTGAAAAACGAAAGTATTATTTTGCTGTAGTGAGTAGTTATCGCTTCTTAATTTTGAAGAACGAATTTTTTCAGAACGCTATGTACAAGTTAAATCAATGTGGCATGTATGGACGGAATATTTTTCAATAAAGAATACCTATGTTTTGTAGAACAATACCTCTCAACAACCGTGTGGTAAAAATTATACCTCTTACTAAATTATTAAGTCAATGACCCGCTGAAGATATTGGAAACAAGCCCGCTAGAAATCAACAAAGGGGTTGCAAACTGAGTTAATTAGATTCATGATGGAGGCATTAAAAACTGTGTCAAGTTCATAATACTCAGTGTGTCGATTCAGGTAGTTTTTTTAACTTAAGTGAAGGTATTTAGTGTGGATTTCAGAACTGCATACGTTACAGACAATTCAGTATTATTGGACCTTGAAATTGTGAAATTCGAGTAATTTTTCCTAACTATTGCAATAAACCCCCAAAATAACAAAACCATAACTAAAACAAGAAGTTTTAATTTTGTGATTTGTTTTACGCGGTTGGTAGAAAGAATTAAATTAATTGCATAATCTTCAAAAGCAGTCTTTTGACACGAACAGTTTCCCAGCCGCTTAGAAAAGTTTCATAAACTGTTCGTATTAGAATCAGATTCTGTCGACATCTTAAATTCATCCTTGTTCTTGGTTTTCTTTATACGTCGAAACTAAGCAATTATACCTTGTTATTATTAAGAATTTAGTTCTCAAATAATAAAAGAAACGGCAAGAGATAACCAGTTGAACCAGTTTTCCAGGGAACAAATGTCTTGAGATATTTCTACTCGTTTCGTTTGGAATTTGAAATCAAAATCGTGCATGCACTATGTAGACTGCAATACAATAGAACCTTAAGGTTACCGTATACCTTCAGATGGACAATTTTCTTCAAATCTGGATTTTTGGGTCAAAATATCGGTCGAAATGTGATCTCTAATT
>OMLO01002182.1_pt1 | contig 15612 bp, 7 predicted proteins | sample 1674811 | NCBI WGS metagenome assembly OMLO01 (sample SAMN06265003, study PRJEB25207) | coral metagenome | isolation source: Coral host | place: Mexico:La Bocana,Puerto Morelos, Mexico | collected 2008-11-13 | reverse complement strand
TTTAATATTCTCTTCCATGCTCCAATTTTTGTCGCTCGCTTTCTTTCTTTTGGCTAAGAACTATGAGGTATTTAGTGACACATTTATTTTCGATGGCAACGATGTTCCTTTTATTGTTCTTGATATTGGTTTTGTTTTGCACGTTTAGAAAATATGGCTGGTGATTTGTAATAAAATTTGAAACTGCAACAGATTTTGCGTCTGCTTGCTAAAGCGCCCACTTATATTTTTGTCGTGCCATAGAATTCGCTGCATTAACGAGTTATAACTGTATTTCAATTCAGATTCACGTCCAGGTTAATCTCTTCAAGATAGACACCTTCTAACAGCTAACAGGCACCTCTTCTTCAACGTTTTCGCCATCACCCCAAAGAAAAAGTTTATAAACAACGCTTCTTACATAAAATATCTTAATATTAACAGAGACGTTAAAGTGTGGCATCTAACTTGGAAATGCCCTTTCACAGTGGTTTCGTGAAGTATAGTGATTATTGAAGCCTGCACTTCATTCAGTAAGTTGTCCTCATGTATTTTTCACTTAACAAAACAATACCTAACACAGAAACACAAAGCTTAAAGACAAACAAAATACTTACCGACAATCTTTAAATGTTCATGTTACCGTTAAATTTCTCTCGATATAATAAATGTTATTGTTAAGAAAAAAGGAGTTAGAGAGGTGAGTGAACGATATCAAAGATTCAGCTGAAGAGCTTCGACACTGACGCTAGCTTGGTTGAGCAGTTGATTTATTCCCGCAGAAACCAATCTTATCGCCCTATCTGCTAATATTATGGAAATTGACACGTGTGAAGTATGCTGTCACCATGGATGCAACAGTTTTAGGAATTAAATCTCCTGGACTTAAGATAAATTCCACCTTAATTTCAGAATTAATATTCATCTGTACTGTAAATCTTTACTTAAAGGGCGAACACGATAAGAAACACGTCCAGACTTCATCCAGACATTTTATCTGCGAATTAAATATTTCCTTTGAAGGGTACTTGAAAAGACATTTGTAATGCCACTGGAGTTTTGTATTTGAGAAAATGCCGTAAACATTCAGCATTCATCTTTGCTATGATTGCGCGGAAGAACAAATAAAATAATTTAACACCTACTTTATTTGCTATTTGCCTAGAAATAATATTCTACTATATGATCAAGCCTGTAAATTTCTTTAATGTTTCCAAAATTAATGTTTCGAAAATGAATAGTACAAATGTTTTCTCTAAAATGCGGGTCTCGCAACTTCGGTTAGACTCTTACAACGCCTGGTATTCTTGTTGGTAGTGTCCCAGATAAATATACTGGCGTATTTTCGCATATTTGACTACAAATATGCGAAAAGACGATTGAAAAAAGTGAGCTCTTTTTGAACAGTTATACCTTGAGGAGTAAGCACCATGACACTGTAATGTATGGGCTTCGGTTTTCGCCTTCAATAATTATATACGCCTTGTTTTGGGTTTGTTTATTACACCGCCATTTTGAATGTTGTAGTTTTTGAGATATGCCACAGAATAGTATAGAAGAAGTCATATTAAATTGAAAGAATACTTAACAAGCACAATCCATGTTGTTGGAAATCGCCATGTCTAACGCCCCCCATTAAATTCAAGTCTGTTAATTATCTCTGAATACGTCCATATGACCGCCAGAAGTCATTGAACATCATATCATCTCGTGATTTATAAATTTGGCCTTGAGGCGTCCATTACTGACAAACGTACCTGCTGCTAGTTATACATATCCGACAGGATACGTTGAAGTACATCGATTTACCAACTTCGCCGCGTTTGATTTTGAAGCTAGCTTTACTTCCCAAACTTGTAATCTTATCGCGTCCATTACCGAAATAGCGCTTGATTCCAAAGAGCTGATGCGTTACAGATTAGTAAGAAAGTAGTTGAAAATCATATGTATATAGTTAATTTTATATCACTTTTATGCATGCGCGTTTTCGGGTATTTTCAGCAGCCTTCCAAGCGACCATTCTGAGAGAGAATTGCAAAAAGGATTGCGAACCAGAAAGTTTTAACATGATATCAGTGTAAACCGGACGGTACTCAGGTTGTCAGCAAAGCATAAAAAATTAAAAAAAACAAAAATCTGGCTTGAAAATATTTTAAATTATAGACAATTTATTTAGAAGCTTTTTGGGATCTCGTTCCTGCTGCCTTGAACAGTTTACACCGTTAAAGAAACAGTTTTTCCTCTCATAAAAAGAAACAAAACATGTATTTTTCAATGTTATAATATTTAGCTGTTTTATCGAATTAAAGTTGTCATTTATTGAACGTCCATAGCACAATCTATCGACAAATCTATGTGAATGGTCATCTCAGGAAGAAAACGAAAACGAGGAAACCGGTTTCATTGAAACGCATATTTTATCATTAAATTCGAAGAGAATTCAAACGCACAACAAATTACTTCTCACTAATGAGAAAAGTATATTATTTTACTTAATCTTTGTCAAAATATCGTCACCAATACATTTTATACTGTAAACACCATTCATTCTTTCTGATAGATCTCAATGTACTGTGATCATCAATATTACATAGTTTGCTATTGGGACTCTGCATGTGTTGGCGCATTTCGACACAACTATTTACCATTTGTGACAGCCCTCTTCAAAATCTGAATATTTTGATATGATGTGTGATGTCTGATGTGTGAGTGTTAGGGCTCGGTTAGGTATTCATACTGACATTGTCCCAAGGAAAGCTGACCTTCTAATCGTGTTGTCATCTTTTCTAGTTTACTAACAACACCCCTATAGAAAACATTGCTGGCTACGTTCATTTATTCGATAACATTGCACTCTACCTATTTATAACTTCTATAATTGGCATTTGCGAACAAACCACTGTAATATTTTTGGAGATTTTCCAAAAAATGAAATAGACTGCGTTGTGTCTCACTCTCTCATAAATGCAGAACAGATGTTTTGTTAAATTTGGCTAGCACATGTTTCGAATGAATCCACACATGCGAGATGAAGATCGTCGGGTCAAGGTCTATCTCGGTTGGATGCATTTGTTTCAGTTTCCACAGTAAATCAAAACAGCCTTCTGATAGATTCTTAAGCTTTGATTCCTGCGAATGATCAACTTCTCGTCTACCCAAACAATCCCACGGCATCAACAAGTAGAAAAGTTATGCTATTGATGGGAACCACAAAGTTTGAGAAGAGATGCCGTGATCGTTTATTCTAAGACTAAACTAAGAATGACATAATGTCTAGAAGTCAAAAAGCAGAAACGAGTTTCTTTTTATTAGTTCTTAATGGCACGAGACGTAATTGACTTTAATGAGTAAGCCGCGCAAAGTATTATTATCTTCCTGTATGATATAGTTTCGCGAAATTCTTCAGCATAAAATGAAGTAAGTTTACATGGTTAGTACATAAAAAATAGGTCACTGTGTCCTCTGAGAATTAGAAATGATGAAACTTAACTGAACGTTTCAAATATTATTGTATTGACAACCTTCAGTCGCTTATTTAATATCAGTTTTGGCAGTGTATAACTAAGTGTGTCTGTTTAGCAAAACCATTATTGGTAATCAGAGTAATCCGCCAGTGAGTGCTTCACTGATTGTTATATGCGGTAAATTTACTTATCACCAAACCAGTGGTATACAACGAAAGTAATACGTCCACTTTGCAAACTTACCCTCCCTAAGACAAGGCTCGCTGAGAAGATTTCGTCGATTCCAACCGCTCGTTTACAATGTAACTGTGTGAAGCAAACAATATGGATGATAGTCTGATTACAGCTTGTATAAAGGTTGCGACCTTCATGCCAAGGTGGCCAGAAGAAGTGTTTTATCTCCTTAAAAAAGAGCGATGAACGTATGTTTATTACCGTGACATCTTCCCTGAGGTAAGACACACCTCGTCTGGCATTTCCGAACATTCACCACGCCTCTTGAAATCTCCCATATCACTTTAAATGTTTATTTTTCGGTAACTAAGTGATCAAAAGAGCCTTATTCAACTCTCCCTTTTACGGATGTAAGTTAATTGCAATCCAGCTTGCAATGAAACTCTAAGTCGGTAACCAAGAGGGAACGATTCAAAAGACATGAAAACAACCTTGTTGATTAACCTTTCACCCATTTTGGCAAAAATGTCGGTTGAGGCGAGAAACCATATGTAATCTAACGGACTCTGAGAATAAACTCATTGTTCCATCGTCGCGCACAAGCTATTATAAAAATAGCTATTGTGATGTTATTAAGGAAATCAGAGTCCCTGAGGTAATTTCAACGCCTTCTCAATTGATTTTTATAAGGAAAGGCCCGGAAAGCAGCTTTTATTTAATTAGTATTAAATTAGACATTAGGCCGCAAATGTACTAGGTAGTTTTTTATTACTTCTGACGAAATTTTTTCCGTGCTTAAATAAAGATTTTGTTTATGGTAATGACTGTGTGACTAACAAGGTTTTCGAAAATCTGCACAAGGTGTATCAGGAGATGCGTGAAGATTGGGAAGAAACAGGTACCGCAATGCTCGTAATTCTTCTTAAGATGAAAGTGTAGGAAAACCAATTTCATAGCGCCTAGAAGGCATGCTCAGACGGTCCGAACACTTTGAAAATGGCCAAAAATCGCTAATGAAACGCTCCTATGTATTTTCACTGTAAGTACAAAAAAAATTCCGACGTGAACTGATCTTCTGTGAGTATCGCCAAGCCCTTGAATAGAAAGAGTTCAATTGCTAATGATGTTTTAAATACTTAAAATATTGTTAATCCGCTTAAGCTAGAGCTTTTATATCCAGACTACGAAGATAACATTTCTCAAAATTTCTTTGAATGGCATATAGCTATTTATTGTTTAAGCTGGGAAACTGCTGATGTTATTCAAAGACAATATTGTTTATTTGATGTTCTTGTTTTCTTTTGTCTGTTCTCATCACCGCTTCACAATATAATGATGCTGCAAGGGGAAATCTGCTATGCTTCAGTCTTGGGAATTTTAATCCCTGAAGAGGATTTAACTACTACAATTTCTACTTTTCTCGATGAGTGACTGTGAGTTGCAGGGTACGGTACAAAAATAACAATTCAAAGTGCAATAATAAACTGAATACCTTTCACTATCTACTTAGTATTTGTTATCTGAATGTTATTCTTTCTGTGTATATATGTACCATGCATATTTTTAATATACATTCTGATAAACATTTGCGTATTTGGCAGAAGAATAATTTGACTGCGGATAATTTAAAGTATGTTGTGTAGAGATAGCTCCAATCCTTGATACACTCTGGTATTTCTATGGTGAATTCGCATGTACGCGTCTGATAATAAATTCTTAGAACCACATTTGACGTTACAATGATGAAAGATGGTAACCAGAGTAAACGTACGTAGCATCACCTACTTTAAAAATAACTAAACATTTGATATTGTGTATAACGATATCTACAGACCGGCAAAGGTCACATTAAAATGATATTCAAAAACGCATACCGAATTTCTCTTTCACAACCTTGAAACAAACAGCCTTCATGGAAATCAGAATATTGTTGTAAGTTAATGCAATATTAGGTTTAGAATTTTAATATTAGGATCTTAGACATTATATTTTAAGTTATTGTATCTGATGAATTTTTACCATGTATAAATATTGATTAAAGATTTAAGTTTAAAGATTAAAGAATAAACTATTTTATTTTGTTTCAGTGTTCCAATTCCGCCTGCACTTCCTTAATGCATGTTATTCATTTCTGACTGATTTCTAGTCCAAGGTGTGTTTGCTGTGTATACAGTTTCATGACGATTATATGGGGGCGGCTATTTCAAGCAGTTGACGCCCCCAAGTGTTCAAAGTTCGACTTGATATATCTAGGCTTACGGCTAGAATGATCATCAGGAAATGTGTTGTTATTACGTGGTGTTATTACCCTGAATCTAGTTTTTCTTGCTTTAAATCGTCCCATTCGACTTCATGCAGCTCTTTCGATCATTTTTGGTAGTAATTCTAGGCTTATAAGCAATTTTATCAAGGTTTCTTTGTATACACTTCTTTCCAAGGTCAAGGTATAAGACTTTATAAAGAAATTAATGAATCACAGATGATGGTGTAAGTGATGGGAAAAGCTATAAGATCTCCATAATGGAAGCCTTGGGGAAGACTAGGAGTCAAAATTGCAACCATTATTCCTCCTTCGATGTGGCAGAAAGATATATAATTTTGCTCAATTTGTGAAACATCACATTTTTGCCTGTGACATGATGGTAGCCAACTGATTTAGTTTTAATTTCAGTGGACGTTGGTCAAGTTTGGATTATCTTAAAATATCTTTAAAAAAACCCGGATCCTACAGGTATGGCAGGTGACCGATATTAGCAAAAAAAAAATTACCCATCTTAAGTCACTCATTTATTGTCCCCTAATGACGAGCTTCTAACAGACACAATTTTGCATAACGTACAGCACGAAAACTAAAGCATTTTTTGTTTTTTTAAATGAAAACAAAATTCTAAGATCATTTTTGTAACAATTTGAAATAAATATGGGTTAACGGATATGCAGAATAACGGTTGTACATTCGTGTGAAAAAGTGGAAAATCCAGTTCACTCTTTATCCTACTCGTCGTCCAAAATATCCGCTTACTATCAATTGTATTCAATTCCTGTATCTTTCGGGTCATTTTATTACGTTTCAAATTGAATAAATGTAACTGTCTGCGGCTACAATGTAGCGCTAAATGGACAAAAGAACACGTTTCCTTTGATCATTTCTTTCCGAGTCTAGCCGGGAATCTTAACGAGTCCTGAGAACAAAACTATCATTCTTCCATTAAGAGTAATTCAGCTTCCCACCTGCTCCAACATTATACCAGCTACTCCTGTTTATTTCACGAGTGGAAATTTCTAAAACAGAGCGTCGTTGCTTTGCACGCAAATGTATATACGTTGAATCGTATTTTCTGACAACGAGAAATAAACAGCCAGTGGGAATCACATAATGGCCATACATTTAAAATTCTGATTAAAAAATAATTCTGCCTGCAGCTAACAATTTGCACTTTGTCGCCAAATGAAAGAAGTGCCGATCAATGTTGATTCAGCTGAGCTTCCTGTTTTGATGAAAAATAACTAATAAAAGATTTTGTTCAATAAAAAGAAATGTTCCACAATAATACTCTTTATATACGCATCACTATTTTTTGGGGAATGATCAAGAAATGTCTATGCCTTTGAATTATGTTTTGTTGTTGTCAATTCTGCAAAGATACATTTTTCCTTGTTCACAGTAGCAAAGCACTGTTCTTTTTGTTTCCTCTGGTATAGACTGAGTGTTGGTGCATCGATGCTGAGTGAGTTTTATAAAGTGAGCGCAGTGCAAAGCTAATACATTCCACCAAGGATTACATCTCATGCTGTTGAATTTCATTAATTGTAGCCATAACTCCGAAATCCGAAAGGACTAGCTCAGTTTAGCAAATGCTTTTAAATTGTACTGTAGTTTTTAAAAAACGTAGAAAAAGCGTTGTGTATCAATTGTGAATCTCTTATTAACACTGAATTTTAAAACATGTGCCATTTGGGTTGTCTGGCATTCTGCATGTTGAAAACACAGTTTACACCAAACTGCACGCCGAGATTCACCCATTAAATCTAAATCAGATAGACTAGCGTCATATTCCATTTTTATGTGTTTTTTTTCTGGACGTTATTTTTCTCGATAAAGCTGAACATTATCCATTACATAGTAAGTGATTAAAATCTGGAATTCAAAAACAACAAAAAAATCTTACCAAGAAGTGTTCTGGACGCTTTCAACAAGAATTCATAAAATAAATTTCACAGCAACTTTGAATAATAATAAGGTCGATAAAGCATTAACGCAACGACCGTATGAAAACATTAATTAAACTAAAATTACTTCCAAAAGCGATAATTGCTTTTAGAGATGTTTTCTAATGAAAGAAGCCTGGTTCATATTGTGTGCTGAGAATTAAGCCCTTTAAAGCCCTTGAAGAAAGATCTCAACAGGAATTGATTGATTTAAGCCATTATCTTCTTATCCCAGGCCTAATTCTTTCTTTTTCATGTTAAATTATCTAATTGTATGCTCGTGTTCTCGTTTCTTGATTATGCGGAACTTGTGCGTTTCAGTTTGAGAGGAACTGATCAATTTATTGGAAACAACACGAAATGTTGTGTACTCACTGAGGTATAATCTTGGAATTCAGTGTGACAGCGTTGGTTTTGTAGTGTACACTTTGTCCAATTTAAGACATCATTTTCGATTTCATAGTTAAAATATGTCTGTTTTCTACAGAGAGAAGATATTACGTTTTCGATTTTCTCCCAGTATATTTACAATCACATATGAAAACAAATATAATATCTCATACAGGCAAAAAATCATTATAATAAATTTATTAAACATTTTTTCATCTAAGCAGTCAGGTGTAATTTCTTTAGTAGAAAATGTGCGTCAAGTGAGAAATCAGGCCAAGCCGTATGAAGAAAATCATGCACAAATAAGCAAAGCTCATCGGCGGCAGTGTTCAGATGCAAATTAATTATTCTCTCTCTGTTTGATTTGCTTAGGTCTGTATTTACTTTATTCCAGAACTTTTCTTCTTAAAACTAACCTATTTATATCTTATGCGCAGGCTCATTTTTGAAGAATAAAAGCACAACATTGAATTATAGTTTAGTAATTCTAAAGAATTAAAATCTTTATCCAGTACCATGTCCAAGTAAGCGTACAGTCAATTTTCTTTAACGAGCTCGGCGATGTAAGAAACAAACAATACAATAAAAATAACTGTAATGTATTACCTGTTTGTTGCTCATGTAATATCTGGAAACTATTTACCTCATTCTATAAAAGACCGTTGCGTAAAATGGCAAAGCCATCATTATTGTGAAAGATATATGGCTTAATTGGTTTCCCTTCCAAAATTTAAATAACGTTTTTAATTCGAAAAGCACTGTATATACTACTACAACCAATAATAATAATAATAATAATAATAATAATAATAATAATAATAATAATAATAATAATAATAATATTAATATTAATAATATTAATAATAATAATAATAATATTATTATTAATATTTTTTAACTTTTTTTGGCTTTTTTTTTTTAAAAAAAACACTGCGTCAAGTCACTAAAGCCTAGACCTACATTGATAAAGCAGTGCTTCTTACATGTAAAATTTTTTGCCCTGTGCACTAGTAATTAAGTCTCCCTAAAAAAGCTTCTTTCCTTTACAATATTCTGTACAAATTATGTTGATATTACGGAAAAATTCTACTTGGGCAGCTTACATACAAATAATGAATTAAACAATGAAAACTCAATAATAAATAACGTTCAGTTCAGTCCAGCTGATTCTTTGTCAATTTCTTGGTCCCTCTCTTTAACATCTGCGCTTCTCCTCCTCTTTGCCCTTGAACCTCTAACGCAGAGCAAAGCACTCCGCAGAATTGCGAAAGATACTTTAGCTCATACTTTAGCTTAAAGATACTTTATAATAATAATAATAATAATAATCTCTATCTGTCTAAAGATAATAATGATAATGATAAATAACGAATAGGAAGTACTTTTCTTAATAATAATAATAATAATAATAATGATAATAATAATGATAAACAGAAAAACAAGGAAGTTCTTGACGATGGCAAAAATGTACCACCCAAAAGCTGACGTGGACAGGCTATATATCCCTAGAAAAGCAGGCGGAAGACGTCTTGTACAATTAGAAATTACCTTCAAAAACATCTGCAATTGGCCTAAACACATATCTCAACAACAAGGATGATTACCTTCTCAAAATTGCTGAGGGATCAGGGATCATCCGCGGCACCAAAATAATGTCTATATACCATCAATCCCAAAAATAAGGGCGAGAACTCGGCTTACCAGAAGCTGAAGTGGTAGAGAATGAGCCAGCCACGACCTATGCCCGAAGGGTGAAGCAGAAAGCTAAACACCAAGCTTTAAACCAACTCAAGAGCAAATGGGAAGAAAAGTCTTTTCATGGTCAATACCCAAAAGAACAAAAGAGAAGGATGTAGATCAAGACAAAACCCACAGTTGGTTGAGTACACCTGGCCTCAAATCAGAAACAGAAGGTTTCATTATTGCTGCCCTGTTAAGACCAACTACTACCGAAACAAGATCCTGAAAGATGGCACTGACCCAATGTGCAGAATTTGTGGGCAATTTCAAGAAACAGTTGACCACCTTGTCTCCGGATGCCCTGAACTTGCCAAGACAGAGTACATACAAAGACACAATAAAGCTGCAGCATATCTCCACTGGACAATATGCAAGCACTACAACATCAAAGATTAACACTACGAACATGAACCAGCTACTCTGACAGAAAACCAAACAGCAACTATACTTTGGGACATGCCAATCCAAACCGACAAAGAGATAAAAGCAAACAGACCAGGCACGAAAGGCAAGAAGGAAAGAACCTGTCTGCTTATCGATATGTCTGTCCCCACAGAAAGGAACACCTACTTGAAAATAATGGAAAAACTCACAAAGTACAAAGATCTTGAAATTGAAATCGAGAAAACGTGGGGAATGAAAACAGTAACTGTACCAGTGATCATTGGAGCTTTTCGGCTTGTCAAGAAGAGAACAGAAAACTACATCGGCAAGATCCCAGGTAATATTAGAAAAACAGAGCTACAGAAGATCGTCCTCCTTGGAACTGCTTGCATACGTAGGAGGACTCTATCCATCAAGTAATCCATCAGACTTATGACTGCCCTAGGCTCATAGATTGAACTCGGCACCATAAGTTAAAAGCGGTAAGACTTAAAGGAATAATAATAATAATAATAATAATAATAATAATAATAATAATAATAATAATTATAATAATAATATAATAGTAATGATAATAATAATAACAATAATAATGATGATAATAATTTTTATAATAATAATTATAATAATATTAGAGGCAAACTATCCTAAAATATAAAGTTAGAACCAGATATATGATAACAATAATAACAATGATAAGAGTGGTAATAATTAACAAAGCTGTAAAACGAAAATTATCTATGCACTATTATTCTCAAAAAAAAAAATAAAGTAAAAAAGATAAAAACGCTACTTGACTGGTGTATTATAAACTTGAGAGTCTGACTATTATAAAAAAAACGTGCGTTGGTTTTCTCTACATCTAGATCAGCGTCACCCATATCTAGAATGTTCCTTCTCTTAATAGTACGCAAGCCTCTAAGGCATAGAAGTGCCAACTCTCAAGATTCCAAAGGAGACTTTGGTTCTGACCCCGGCAAGCGATAGTCGTGGATTAGTCTTCCCCTTTCTTTATTGCCTACCAACTGGTAGGAGGCATGATTGTGTTGTATACATAAAGTAATAAGGTATAGTCTATGTCTATACTATTACAAATAGTTTACTAAGCTTATGTTAGCTCTATAGTTCGGTTGTTCTCTTTTGAAAATCTATATTCGTATTTTTTGACACTAGTTGTGCCATTTTCTTGCTTAGAATTCCCGGCTTCACTTTCTCATTTGCGACTTTGTTTGTTAACTACAAAGATACACTAATATGCATTAAAAGCCAGTTCCAATTATACAATGTATTGTTTGATGGCCTCTATTTAAAAAATTAAAGGAACACGGTTTTTTTGAGTTAGTTTAGTCACGTACATAATTAAATTTAAATTGAAGGAAACCTGAAAATAGTAGTTTATTAAGATAGAAGTATGCCAGAGAAAATGATAATAAACCGGAAAAGAACAAGGATGGTTAGGATGGAGATTAGCACCGATTACAAACCACTCATGAAAAAAGTAGGCTAGACTTTTCAAGGTACGCAAACCGCAAAGACTTCAGGGATAGCAAGCAATCGAGCGTATATGTGAGAACTGTGCCACTGATAGCATGATTGGCAGTCTATTTTGCAAAGAGAAACCGCTAACAGTACAGATTAAATGTACGGGAGGGTGCCAGATTCCGGGTTGGAAGATTGTAATCCAGTAGCCTGTGGGAAAACTGTTGATCTTATAGCAAGCACGTGACTCATCATGCTGCCTGAAAAATGTTCTATAAAAAAGCAATTTCGATAATGATCCATCAAATTCAGACTTTTCGACTTTCAAGCACTCCATACATGAATTGATTTGTATTCCATTTTTTCGACTTCGTGTTTTGCAAGGCAAAACTCTGAAGATTATCTTCGAGCGCATCGCCACTGAGGTTTCCCGCCTAGCGCACGACAACAAGAAGTCGACCATCAGTTCTCGTGAGATCTGGACCGCAATCAGGTTGCTTCTGCCCGGAGAACTTGCAAAGCATGCTGTTAGCGAGGGCACCAAGGTCGTAACCAAGTATATCAGCAGCAAGTATACATCGACACCAGTGTCGAATCATTACAAAAACGGCTCTGTTAGAAGCCGTGGCCACATATAATAAAAAGCAATGTCCAGCGTATCAGTTTTTTATTTATTACCCCCTCGTCCACCCTTAATCACTACACAACACAAAGCTTTCTTTTTCCTCTTTCCGATTAAGAAAAATATATACATACAGTGTTTTGGGGTCACAAACAAACTGTTAACAGCAATGTAGGGGCTCAGTTCAAGTTCTTTATGCTTTCTTTCTAAAAGGTTACCCGGCTCGCAACGCTGTCTGTTTTACCGTGAGACATAAACGTTACAAGACTCCCCGCGAAACAGCGAGAGCACCGGTTGAAATCTGGAGGTCGTGAGTCTGATTACCGTACTTAAGTTGTTTTTTTGTAGAACCTAGTTTTAACACCCGTTATGAATAGCTAACTGGTCTTCCACTCGCCAGTTGGGATATTTAAGCTTACATAAGCTCAGTATGTTTAATTGATGTCTTTGTTTCCTTCAGTAGCCAGGTGTAGCGGAGCGTATCGACCAGTATAAATCACTGTTTACTGTGTTTTTACCCGCTCCATTGACCTAGGCCTGGATCGGTTATTAGGGGGTACTTACCATTTTGTCAGAATAAGCCGGTTGGGTTGACCAATGAATAATGGCCAACATTTTTCCAAAATTAGCAAGCCAACCAAAAGAGATTACAATTTAAAATTCGATTTCCCGTAATTGTCTTAGGCTGATGACTGTGTTGGGCTGCAAACTGAAAAATTTTACAAATGATAAGGAAATTTCCGCCGTTCTTTTCCAAACACCACAAAGAGGATATCTTCCAGAGGTGGTCTCGAGTTTCCGAACGAATTTTCTGGAAAATCACTGTTCCATTTTACTTCGGCAACCGAAATTTCTTGATTTTTTGGCTAAATGGCTGGGTTTGCCAAAGAGTCTTGAAGCGATACAGTGGGTAGCACGTACTTTTCTTTGAAAAGTAATTCGTTTTGCGGGTTAGATCTAATGGGGATAGGCGACGCTAATAGCGGACGCTAATGATTCTTGATAACTCTGTACTTTACAATAAAAAATGGTTCATACTTAGCGTGGGTATATCGAGTTATGGAAACACGGGGAAAGTTTGGAAAGCACGAAAGAAGTGTAAGAGTAGCTCGAGGCGCAGCCGAGAGCAACTGTAGCTTCTTGAGTGCTCTCCAAACTTCCCAAATGCATCCAAAACTCGATATACGCACAGCTAAAGCATGAACCTCTTTTATAACATGGCGACAACAACTTGGACGCTAAAACATGTTTTCGTTCATGATGGCTCAATAAGAATTAGGTAGGACTAATGCACGCGCTATGTTATAACAGGATTTAATTATTTTGTTGAAGATGCTAATTCCTAAAAATGATATTCTCGGGGAATCATTTCTCAAACCATATATCAAAAATTAGACGAGAAAAGCACATTCAGGGTTCAGTGAATATTGAAACATACACGTTGGATCAAACACTTATTAAAAATAATTGTCCAATTCGTTAAACCAGCGCATTCATAAATTTTACTGAAAATAGATAGAAAATGTGTATTTCATAAAAATACATTGAAAGTATCGAACATTTTGAACATTGTTCCGTCTGGTAGCTGTTATCCGGCCTGTCGTCGCTCGAAAAGAAATTGTTTTCAGTACACAAGTGTGTTGGTACATGTAGTAACACTTTTACCAAATAATTTCAAGACAACGGATTTCTTAAAAGACTAAAGCAAAGTTTAAATTTCAATTTATAGTAGTTATAGTTATTAACGCAACTTACCTTCTTTCGCTGATGAAATGTGTGCAAGGATCGGGTTTCGTGTGATTCAAAGCTGCACCGAAACAATATATAATTCTGGCATCGAATTAAACATCCTCAAGGCCGGGTGTTTGAAACACAACGAAGCTAAATTATGCAGTCTTTCTTATACCGCCTTTCTGATTAATAATTGTCGTCAAATAATTGCTGTGTAGTAATCAATGATTAAATTATCTATAGTAATGGAAATGTGCAAGCTACTTTCGGTGCCAAATGTTTTTAATATTCCTATATTTGTGAGTAAATTAAAACAGGCATTTGTGGCTCAGGCGACATCACAGATAACCACCTGAAAGGATTTTTGAGATCTTTCTAGAAAGCAGTTATTTCCGACATTTGCAAAAGCTATAGATCCACCGACTAAACCTTTTCTAGTATGGATTAGAGGTTTAATTAATATCCCTCTCGAAATCATTAAAAATTCAACAAGAGAGAAAAACTATCAAGTACATGTTTCATCGTATTTCCAAATACTCAAAAATACTCCTCTGCACGCCGTATTTTCAGCTCTCTCTTCCTCTGAGATTTCAAAGATCATGAGGATGATAAAACTCCATCCCGAGTGTCACGTTGAGATGTTTCTTCAAAGGAGCTCTATATAATGAGGGACACTGGTTTAATATTTATTATTTTTTATAGGCACTGCATATCCTGTTTACAAATTAACATGTGCTTAATAAAATTGTTGAAGAATTAATTCATGGCTTGCATTTATGCGTTTAAAAACATTTCAAATAGTTTATAGTTCGGCTCAAGCAGTTAAACATAATGTCACGTTTATTTCCGGCGGTATCCATTTTTAAATTATAAACAATTGATTAGTTACCTTTCACGACCTCAGTGAGACTATTTCAATTGAAAATATGAAAGATCATATATTTGAACTGCGGAGAGAGATATGAATCTATGATTGATCATCGCAGTTACACACACAACTTATGCAGTTGTGAAATTTAAGCTTGAAAGTCAGGCCTGAACGGGATTCGAACCCATGGCCTCTGCAATACCAGTGCAGCATTTAAATTTTAATTTTTTTTCAGGCTTTAATTTCACAACTGTATTCAGGCCTGAACGGGATCAATTTTAAATGCTGCACCGGTATTGCAGAGGCCACGGGTTCGAATCCCGTTCAGGCCTGACTTTTTTCAGGTGGCGTTAATTTCACAACTGTATAAGTTATGTGTATAAATGCGATGATCATAAATTCATATCTTTCTCTGCAGTTCAAATATATGATCTTTCATATATTCATTTGCATTTCACCTTCTACGCGTATATTACGGACTCACAAAGTAACCAACTCCCAGATGGCTTGATAGCTCAGTCGGTAGAGCACTGCACCGGTATCGCAGAGGTCATGGGTTCAAATCCCGTTCA
>OMLO01002180.1_pt1 | contig 15617 bp, 2 predicted proteins | sample 1674811 | NCBI WGS metagenome assembly OMLO01 (sample SAMN06265003, study PRJEB25207) | coral metagenome | isolation source: Coral host | place: Mexico:La Bocana,Puerto Morelos, Mexico | collected 2008-11-13 | reverse complement strand
CAAAAGAGGGGTCAAGAATGTTTGATTTCTTTTTGCGGATTTCGGACCGAGACGCTGTCGGGATCTGCAATTACGCTAAAAAAGAAGAGAAAAGAACAAGGCTAATATCAAGCCATATTGAAAGAAAACGCTCCCTCAATAGAAAGATCTATTATCAGAGCACAAAGCAAAACATTTAACCTTTCTGAGCTGCGCAACACTGTGCACACAGTCCAACAGGAAACATAAAACCATCCCAGCAAGCAAATTACAGTAGATGATTAAGTTCGATGGGAGCCATTTTGAAATTGGCTCTTTCTTTTTGTTGGGATTGCCTTGACAAGATTATTTGAAGGTAATGAGCGATAATGATAAATACCTTGACCCTGGCGAAAACAGAAATCTACTGAGTCGCACTTAAGCGCGCGTGATTAGTCTGTCTTATAGATAAAAATTGTTTATTTAGTCGATTTTCAAAACAAACGATCCAGCCTTCTTGCAAACTATCTGAAGTTGAACGAAAGCATAGTTTTAGATGCCTTGAATTGTAAAGTGAAGAAATATTTGACGATAAAACGCGACAAGATAAAAAACAATTGTCAGTTCAGAGGTAATCTTTCAAGTCTTTTTATGCCATTAGGTCTGTTTATGTCGCTGCCAACTGAATATACGCGGAAAAATTCCGGTTGCCTAGTCTAAGACTGATTTTCATCAACGACGCAAACATCCTCGCAAGGACAAGATTCCGACAGAAACATTTTAAAACTTAAGCCTGAATTGTTTTGATTGCTGTGTTAACGTTTGTGCTCACATTTTCGCAGTTGCATAACATCAAACTCGACCAAACCTTCACACGTGCCAAGGCCCCGCCGGTCAAGACAGGTGGCTCTAATTCTGGAGACGAGAATAAGATATTCGTGGTGAAATATCAGCGTAACAACTTCGAACAAGAGAGATCAAGGTACTTACCTGAAACTCTCTTGCTAAAGGCAACTTCTCCTTTTTTTTTAGTCTTTTTATTATTATTATTTACGTTTACAGGACGTGTAGGAACACGTCAAAAACGTTTTACAATGATATGACCTGCGAAAGTAATCCAAACCACCTTTTTCATGAAATACTGTGATGGAATACTCGAAATTTTAAGTCTGTAAAAACTTCTGTTCCTCTAGCCTTATATTATTGTGATCAATAATACGTTAAAACACTCACGCACCGTTTTTTTTTTTAAAGTTCCCAGGGCAACTCTAATGATAGGCCTGGCCTCTGGATCAGATGGGTCTGGGTTCAAGCCCTTCTAGGGTGATGTCATTGTGATTCTTTTTTGGGCGAGCCAATTTATTCTCGCCACCCAGGTTTATAAATGGGCACGGAAAATAGAATACGCAATAGTCTCCGAGTGCATGGCCTGGACTGTGAGTTTTCAAGTTATTAATAAATCCCTTTTCTGTTAGCCACTGGCTTCATTCCTCTCTCAACCAGGTAGTTTTCATGTTTGCTGAGTTTTGAGTCGTTCCTTAGTAACAGTTATTAATTCTCTATTTCTTTTATTATGTAAAGCGTATCTTTACATTTCCGTATGCCCTCTCCCCTCAAACAGCGTCTACTCTTCAGTATTGCCCCTCGCCCCAAGTTCACCCCACCCAACCCCTCCTCCTCGGAAAAGGGGCTCGACTCAAAGCTCATGAGAATTCATCCAAGTTTCAACTGACGGCTAACCACTCGTGTTTTCAACAGATGATAGATGAGACCCGTAAAATGTACTGATAACTTACATTTGAAAAAAAATACCGAACATATTTAGCTGATATCTAAGATAAAATCACCCCCATATAACCCTCTCAAGAACTAGGGCTAAGTCCTTTGAAAAAGAAATCAACTCCACAGGGGTTTTACAGAGCTTTTACTGTAATCGAATAACCAGTTTTACCTAAATCGGAGCCTAGTTAATTACAAGGAACCGATGTTTATTGCCTCTAGGTTCTGCCACCTTAATTCCTTCAACATTTCGTTACACTCACTTTTTTTTTCTCCCCTTGTTCTTACCTTAGTGGTATTAGAGCTGGGATTTCTGTCAGTTTCAAAAAATGTACTTTACTCAGAATAACCCTTTGAACCTCCTACTATAATTCAAACTGCTAACTGTCACTTTTTTTCACGAAAGCAATTTTGATTTTCATAAGAATAAGTGGGGCGGTGATTTCCAAATTTTGTCACCCTCTACAATTGATTTTCATCGAGGTTCATTATAATTCAATTTAAAGCAATCTGTCACTCGATACTAAAACAAATTATTTACTGAGATATTAAATCCCAACTTGACGGGTTAATTAAACCTGATAGTGTGAACATTTCATTTATTTGAACAATTTACCCCCAGAACTGATAATGCTCTTTCCATGACTCTATAAAAAGCATATTGCATGCCAGCGTACCTTGGCACGAAGCTTTCCTATATTTAACGCTGCAGAACTTCTACTTTTTCGCAAACGTGAATTAAACAATTCACCAAGCTTGATTAATATGTCGCTTTAAGGAAGCTTCTTGAAAAAGGAAAAACAATTTTCAAAGGAAACTTCCGTCTCCTGACTGATTTCAAGATATACATGCTGCAACACGCTCTGGCCAATGGTACAAAACCGTTCTTTCTTTCTCCCTGATTGGTCTAAAATGATCTTTATTCATCCCTTATAAAGTGTCTTGGGAATTAACTAAGCATATAAAATCCAAAGAATCTTTTCCACAGGTTAAGTAAACGTATCCGTTGTATATCTATCAAACCTGTTTGGTTTGCTGCAGGTTGTGCAAGAGTCGACTAGGAAGGAGAAGAGAGATTGCTTAGCTTGAGGTAAGCCTTATTTGTTGATTAAAGAAAAGGAACAACTCGAACATCGGGTGCAAGAATGTGACAAAAGTATTAGCTTCTACTTCAAGTTCTCATTTCAGCTTTTTCAAGGGATTTTGCCTTTGCAGCGGTGGTCAATTTCAAGATGAACGAGTTTACGCCCCCTCAAAACCTATGCAGTGAATCCTTCGATTCATGTGATGAAATTTATTGTTAGTTCAATCACAAAGTGTGCCACAGAAACAGGCTGTGTACAAGTTTATATTCATATCCTGATTTTTTTTCTTTTTTTCATTCAAATGGTTATTTCGACAAGGTAGTCAAAATGGATTAGACAAAACAGTCGTGATTTCCAGGAATTTGAAGTTGAACTGTCGAGGAGAGATATTTCGTAAGACCTTTAGAATTAAATTCAATTGATTTGAATATTTTGTTCGACAAAAGGACACAAGGCCGGTTTAGGTAAAATAGTCGCGATTTCTATTGTTACTTCTAACTTGACGTTTTACATTGTGACATGTAGTACGACCTTCAGATTTCAATTCGGTTGATAAGAACAATTTGTTCGGCACGTTCACTCATGTTGTTAAAACCATTTTATTCTTCTAGATCCCCTACGCGTGAATTAAACCGGATTACGAAAACGTTTAAGCGCTAATCGACCAATCGTTAACATTCTACTATCAATATTGTTTGAATTTGTAAATCTTGACCTAATTAAACAGTTTGAAGAGTTCCATAAGCAAAATCTGTAAGCTGATCTTAAAGCAAGTCGCGATTTAGATAGACAAGATGGCTTAAAGATGGATTATTTAAATCAATAATTTGATGCAGGCTGCAAGCAAGTAACGAGAAAAACTGGGAAATAGTCATGACTTTTTTTTGCCTAGGCCCCTCCGACTAAGAAAATCGAGTAGATCTCGGTACGAGAATAAGCATGTTTATTTTTTTTTCTTTTTTAGAAGTGCGCGCGCAGCAGAACTACCGTTTTCCCAATTCATTTGTAACAGATCGTACGTACAAATTAAATTACGCATGACTTCATCATTCCTAAATAAATGTTAGCGTTCCATCTGTGGAAAAGTGATTTTGTAACCGATACCAAAATGGATTAGTAAAATTGAAGTTTTAATATATCAATGTCTTAACATGTTATTTAACTTACTATACTTAAACAGTTTCATTTCCGCGTTATAAGAAAGTTTCAGTTGCCGATGCAAATAGATCCGCATTTTTTAACGCAGATGAGTCTTGTTTTAAATTCAACATCAAGCTTTAAGCATGTTAAATTATGAAATTATGATTATTGATCTATGTATTTAGCATAATTGGTGAGGTACTCTGAATGAGATCTATTAATCTAGCTTGTCCAGTTGTTCAGTTGGGAAAAACATTTAAAGACCATCCTAGAATATTAATTTAAGGTTTTTATAAGGTTAGCATGCAGTCTGATTCTTATCGTGCCTGATAACATAGTATTCAAATCGAATATAACAAAACTAACTCACTAATTTTAAAATAAGATGGTTTTGTGGAATGAATATAATTCGCGTTAATTTAACTATATATTGTCTTACTCGTCCCAGGAAGCCACTTAAACTTAACACTAGACATTCTCTAGAAAATTACTTATTAATCAAGAGTTGCAGCGTAGAGTCACGTTGGAAAGCGATTTTCATTTAATAAAATATGGTAATTAACCCGAAGTAGAAAGGAATTGGCAAAAGAACAGTACCTGCAAAAACTTTAGAACATAATTTGTTATTATACATGTTATTAGAATCATTGTACAGGTTACAAAGAAACCGATAGGCAAAACTGATTGTCGAGTTCTCGAATTTTGGCCTGATAATCAAGTAGCCATCGAGTGTCTAGCTTTTTCCTCCAGACCAGGTCACACAGACTGGTCAATCACAAAATACTTAAATTCTCTTTTTCTCAGAATTCAAAATATTCCGTGGTAGATAAAGTTGAGTAGCAACTCTTTAACAGATTTTTTCCCTGTGTCGAGCACAGCCTTAGATAGTTTCATGTACTTTGAACAAGGGATAATATCTTGATTGTTAGTGTCATTTTATCATCATATATGATTTCAAGTTCTGAAGCAATTTCTGTATCTTGTATCCTGTTTGCTTTCAATGTCATCTAAATTCGAAGATGGCGGAATTTACCTGTAATCGAAGCTATTGCATAAGTTAAAACAAATACCGCGGCGCCCCTCTTAACGCCACAAATTCATCCTAAGCTGATAATCAGTCAAAGTCTCGTTCAGTTGAAAGATGGAGAGTTTCAGCAACAGTTAAAAAGACTCACTCAGACAGTCTTCTTGTGACTTCAATTGCACTTTAATTGAAATTCTTTATGTAAACACGCAGAGCCCAGTCTTTATATAGCTTACACCTTTTCCGATTTCTCAGACACATAAAACCCGGTGATGATTCTGCATTCATGATCACTTGTGCATATTTCGGTAAAAGCATGTTGTCATGGCGTGATCGGTTAATGTCAGATTCTTTAATCGTGTAGAATGTTTCGGACACAAGTAACAGAAGGAATTTGCTAGTTTCTTAAAACTGGTCAAAAACCCGTATGGATAACGGCTTCATCATTGCTAAATGCCACCTAGTTTTGTATTTCCACAAACGATTTCTGGTAACATAGTTTGAAAGTGGATAGGCTTTGAGCAATTCGCGGAAGGTATTTCAGTACTGCGTATCACTTAGTTCGCTTTAAGACCTTTAATCAGCCATCCTTATCAAGAACTGGCCTATTCATACACTTGATTGTCTTTGAAATAAAATAAACTAAAGATGCTTGAATACAAGGAAACAGTGTGCTGAACTTCGACCAAAATGAATTCAAGGAACGGTAAACAATTTTAAAACTGCTAAGGCAAGCAAATTAAGATTTGAAAGATGAAGTAAGTGCTGTACTGAAAGGGGCTGAAACAAGGTCAAAGCTTAACCTTGTGGCAACCGCAATGACGAATATTCCTAAAGAATGTGTGCTATTAAAAATATCACCGTCACACGCAAGACTTTGTTATTTTGGACAAGTATGTTTCGGCCATGAAAATGACTTCCTCGTAGCTAAGGGGGCTCTAAAGCGTTAATTTGTTTAGAAGAGGAAAAAAATTCATAAGCAAATTTGTGCCGCTTTGTCAACGTTTGCAGTCTTCAGGCGTTCATTGTATGAGAGGCTATTATGAAGTCATGCACACAGCGCTAAAACTCCGCTGAATCGCTTATTATCTGGCAAGGAATGCGTTTGATAATTGGAAGTTCTGTTTTCTATTTTAATCACCGGAAGAAACTGTCAAAAGTTGTCATTCACGCGCTATGAGACAGTAGAAGGCGGAACTAGGACCAAGGAGTTAGTGCACCGAAGTAGCGGTAGTCAGTGTACATTCGCTTTGAAGCGTTTTGCTAAGACGTTCGTGAAAGGCGATAAAAAAATTCGTTTTGTTATGTAAATACTATTCCCTGCTGTTTGTCAAGGTTCAGTTGCACAGAGCTGGCATTAAGATCGAATGCTTCTTGCTTTGCACAAGCATTCATGTGCATACGGAGTAGATCAAATAACTAAATCTTTCCCAACGATTTCTCTAACGAAATAAACTGGCAAACTTGATATATTGTGTATGCTGTTAGCATAGTAGCACGAATTCGTGTAACCAAATAAAAATGAAATTTTTTTATTAACTGAGACAGTTGTTAATAAATCAAAACTGACGTAACAGTTGTTACTTTGATCTCAACTTGACCTTTAATATTAAATCGTCTTGTTGGCGTGACCATAAAAGAACCAAACGAACTGCAGCGTAATGCAACGTTATTGCTTCAAAGTGACACTTTCTGCTCTTTTGCTTTGTTCCTGATGGCTTTTTGTTAATTTGTCACTCCGAACCACCTGCTCTGCAACCTAATTAAGACGGCCCTTAAACTGAATAGTCTGAAGAACTGTCTAGCTGTAGTTACTGGACGAAAACTGCGCCACACCGAATCCAGTGGTTTATCTTCATCTGTTATAACTGTTACAAGACTTGTTTTGTATTGCAAACATTAGGTGAGTTGTAAATTTTTGTTTGCACTGACCTGGGTTTTAATTTCCAGGCATTCGAACGCTGTTCTCTAGCCGGCGTGCGGTTCGTCTCTCTTATAACGTCTTATAATTACGGTCTTGTGATGAAGTCTAAACATCGAGTATATAACCGGCGGGTCAATCTACTAAATAATCTTCAGAAGTCTTATCGTTAACATCGCAATAGCTCTTGAAGCTTTAATATGCCGGTTTTATTCGCTATTGCAACTAATTTGTAAAGTTTTTTAAGTTAGTAGTGAGCACATATTGCAACAATAGAGAAAGTATTTTGTGTCCTAAGGGGTCACCGAATACGCCTGAACGTGTTTTGGACTGAAATCCAGATAGCCCTGCATACTGTTTTGATAGCATATCCCGTGTTCTGAGAGACCACCCATCCAATTATTTGCAATTACTTCCTTGAAAAACAAGATTCGCTCGCTTGTTGAGGGACAAACCTATGAAAAGGCCGTTGTAAACAATCTTGTCACGTCCGAGCTTGAAATATTTTAATTAGCGGCTTATATCTTTTAAAGACATGTAGTGTGACCTATGCATTTAGGAGGTTCATTAAGACCACTGAATAATTATTAGCTTCATAATTTCTATGGAGAGGAATGATTAAAGAGTTCACCCTCCAAAACCGAGCTTGGACAAATTCTTTTCGCACCCTCCGCGTGACTTAAGTGCATGGCAGCACGCCTTCTGTGATAAAGCTGTAGTTAGTCTCTCACAAGCCAAATTTTTATGAAATTGATATTGTGATTTTTTGTTATTGTGTTTTTTATCCTATGAACTGCGCAACCTCTAAAGAATTTTTCATTGGACTAGCGGATTGGATCCTCGCTGTTAAGTGTGATTATTATTTTGCACTTATTATAACTATTAATAGCCTTTTTGATAGTTAATTGCTTTTGCACCTCTCACTACTGTATAATGTTAATTGCTCCTTGCAGTAAGAAATGATCCACTATTCTCGGTTCGAAATTTCTCCCGTAGAGCCACGCAAGGTATGCAAAATTCAATCTAGATATATTTTTGCATGCTAAAATTACTTCACAGACATCGCTTTCAAATAACATCATCCAAAAACATCGCCTTCAAAGGTAAAATGTATTTATATATTTATTGTTTATTTATTGATGATAATGTTGACTTTTGACTCCGATAACGTCAAAACGAGTCGGTGAATGCCATTTACCAGGACCAATCAAAACACGATACAGATTTCGTCGTGCTATTTCGCACGCAATATGACACAAAAAAAAAAACAAATAAGTCAGAATTATCCTAGAAAAATCATGGATGTAACCTTAGCCAGATCATGGAAACTATTTTTATTCGCTCATACTCAAGTAGACCACTTGTGGATAATATAAATGCAAAAATTTGTAAAAAAGTTCACTGGCCATATTAAGTTAAAAACGTTTGAGGTTTCGGTTGTTAGACTTCAACCTTTGATGGATTAGTTATGGTAATAGGACTGACTGGAGTCCAATTGGATCTGTAACTGCATACAAGTGATAACAAAATCAGACGACTGCGCAGCGTGAGTCCGATTTTTCTATTACGAGTATGATTAAAGACCGAATTGGACGACACGAATTCTTGTTATCAATTTTTCATAACAATTTTAATCTCCGAGAAAACGAATAGCCAAGTTATTATTAAAATACTGACAAAGGAGGCGTAATGGTTTAATGTCGCTATGAAATATAGATTGGTTGATTTAAACTACAACTTTGAATGCGATTGGCTTATTAAACTGTTCATTAACAAACTGTTCGATAAATAATTGTCTAATAACAACTAGACAAGTGAATTAGTGGAAAATAGGAGTTTTTGAAACCAATCACAATCGAGGAAATTGTAATTTTTGTGATGAATATGGTAGGAAAAATTGAAAACTGGAAATAATTATATATATATATATAAGAAAAATGGTTGCGACCGACGGTAATGTGCTCCTGCGACCGTATATTAAATCCCAGTTGTATTTTTTTTCCGTTTATCTATTTATATAGGTAATAAACATTTTTAAAAATTTCAAATATTTTGTTTCCTGGCAACAGTGTCTCTATATTTAAATATATACTATTAGTTATCGACTGTGAACCAACCAGGTAACATGCAAGAATAATTACAAAAAAGTTATTATCGGATTAACCGAATGCAAGTTGTAATTGGACCGCCACGCGTTTGCACACCAAATAGGCGCGTGGACAACCAATCAGAAACGAGAATTTTGTTATGGATATGATTAAGCTCGTAATTACATCTTGTAAATTATTTAACGTCAACAAAGTTTGGTCAAGCATGATGAGGCGACCCAATTTTTTGCATGTATTTGCATAGTCGCACAGCAGGTTTTCATCCACGGAAACATTAGGTTTCAACTATCTTGTACGTGTTCAGCATAATAAACAGTATCATATGAAAGAACTGCTTAATAGCTTTCATTTGAATGGTCACACAGTAGCGTTTAATCCGCAGACTTGAAGAGTAAAACCACAAGAAAGGAATGCTCTGAAGTGCTTTCGCTTGATTAGTTATACACAAGGGTCGCATGCATCTACACGTAGACAGACGCTCTAAACAACAGACTAGTCATTACTAACCACGTGAAAGTATTGCTCAATAGCTTTCATCTGAATGGTCACACACTATGGTTTCATCTACAGAATTAAAAGTTAGAACCTCCTTATACAGAATAATAAACAGTACTACATGAAAGTACTGCTCAATAGCTTTCATCTGAATGGTCACACACCATGGTTTCATCTGAAGAATTAAAAGTTAGAATCACCTTGTACAGGATAGTAAACAGCAATACACTTTGAAGTTTTTACTCATTTACAGACTTGAAAGTTACAACCGCTCTACATCGTTCAGCAGATAGTCACAAATGTATATAATAGCATCGCTCAAAAGCTCACTATGCGAATCAAAACTTTCATAACAGCATCGCTCGATACCTTTTATTTTATATGAATGGTCTCGGCACACCAGGGTTTGATCCACACACTTATGTTAACATAAGTAAATAACGGGTTTTAATTCAACTGCAGCTCACGCGAGGGTATAATCTGACAAGACGAGTCATTTTGCTAAAACTGACAGCGTTTGCCTTGTTTTGCTTTATAAGTAAACAGAATGAAAGCGTTTTGCAGAAAAATATATACATAAATATTGTCAGCGATAAAATCTTGGCCACACATGGATGAGCAATTTGAACTAGTCTAGTTGTTATGACGACTGTTGCGACCTTGCATTTGACTTTTCAAGGGGGGAGGGGCGATTAAAAACAACAAGACAAAATCATATACACTAGCACTGCTGCATACAAAAGAAAATTTCAAGCACGTTAAGTGAGCCAAAAAGTGTTACACAGAGGTAAAAAATGTTATGCATACACACGTCCCGAGGAAAAAATTCCTAGTGCTTATTTATATCGGTACAAATCACCCCTCCTTGGACTTAAATTGGAAAGAAATAGTGTCACTTTTTTGGTTACACATTTGCAGACTTGATACAGTTTCGATTTCATCCTAACTCAGCTGCCTTTCGTCTCGTTTTCCTGTTTACACTAGGTCACTGAAACACGCCGGCCAAATTTTAGGAAGATGTATTTTGAAATTGATCTTTTGACTGTTTAACTTTGAAGTGAAGATTTTACTTAGGTTTTGATGCTGTTGTAGTTTTTTGGCAGCGTTTAATATGTAATAAATCTGCATATTTAAATTAGCGTTTTCCCTTCTTCGCGTTCCATATCAAAATTATATTTTCTAATAATCTTTTTGAAGCCGGCTGATGGATACCGCAACTGGATAAATAAAGTCATTTTCTTTATAAAAGTCATATCCTGAATAAATGGGCGTATATTGCAACGGATCCAATTTGGTTATAAAACGTCAAACAATAATCCCTGCTTGCATTTTTTTGTCGGTGCCAAACATTTACCGATACAATGCACTCTAACAAAAGTTGATTCTTTTTAATTGGTCCAGAAAGCAGCCGATCACGCTGGGTCGCCGATTACCGAATTCTTTCATCAATATCTAGGCCAGTAAATTAAAGCTCTGTTACTCGTCCCGTAGAATGGAAAGCTCTTGCAACAATAGAATAGGATAGAAGCTGATTAAGGCAAGTCCGAAACTTTCTTTTTTTAATTACAGATAAGCTACGACAGTAGTTCCGCGATATGCTTCCAGTTTCCTTTGCAAGCTGAGACTAGTCTTGCAGAGGCACGTTTTAACCACAATTTGGTTCATTAAAGAAAAGGAATCCGTGGAACGTAAATGACGTTTATTGCGACGTTTCTGCGAACAGCATGTTTGCCACTACTTCTAAATTTCTAAACTAGAATTTAACATAGATTATCTACACAAACATCTCACCAGTTTCGAAAGACATCCGCTTACAAACACTTGGCATTTTCCCATGATGCGCGAATGTTTCAGGCTCCATTTGCAAGCGAAAGCAACTAAGAAATTCTTCGGGGCGCCAGAAGACATCAAGTCAATTGTTAAGTTCGAACTTCACGAAAGAAAGGTTGATCAGATAACTTTCGTTTCTTCAAAACAATGGACTGCTTTCAGGCTTGATTGAGCATCTTCGCGTGTCAGCCCTGGAGGGATTTTCCCGGCCTTAGTAAACAGGAACTCGTCCGAAAATATAGCATTTAAAATAACTTTAATTATAAGTTATTCATTTATTAAATCTGACGTTATGTCCATGAGATCAACGCCGAAACGTCAATCTCAGTTATCGGTTAGCTGTAGAGTTGCGCTTTGCACATCTAGCTTTCGAACTGTTTTATCCTTATATATTTCTCAAATCCGCATTCACTGGCTGTTGTGAAAGTCATTCAGTGGCTTTTCGATTCAGCAAGGACACAAAGCAAACTAGGCGCATAAATTTATCGGGGCTTCAAGACTCAAGGCCTTCAGTAAGTAATTTATGAACCATTTCTTTAGCATAAGTTTTTCATTCAAACAGGTTTGCCTCAATAGTCCTTCTAAAGATCGCGCAATATTTACCAGTCTGCAAATTTTAAACCTAAAAGCAATGTTGTCCATCGTACTCATACAGATTAATGTTACATTTCGGTTTTAATGTGATGTGCTTCTTTCATTTCCTTGAACAAAACCCTAAGAAATTGAATTTTGTTCTAAATTTGAGATTTTGAATGGTTCAATGACCAACTCATCACACTCAGTTCGCTTAGATGGCTTTGCCACCATTCGCAATTGGTCCAAAAACTTATTTACCAAATATATTCGCCAAATTCAGTAAGCTTAAGCGTCATCACTCTGGCCGTTTTAATTTCTTAGTGACGGGCTTTTGTTTAAAGACCATGGAATTTAAACACAAAGTTTTGATAGTTCACCGGAATTTTAACAGTTAGGAGAGATTGATTTTATAGCCATAACGAAGATTTTGTAATCATGGTTGGAGTCGTACGTTGAACACCTTTTGTCATTGAAGAAGCAAGGTTTCCTTGGGATATGACGGGTGATTAATCTGAATACATGTTGAATCATTTGAGGTTTTGTCGACAAGGCTTAAACGGAATGGAGTAATGCAAATTTCCGAGGTTGAACAAATAAAAGAAGTATTTCATTATCTCTGAGCTGATCAAAAAGAGAGTAGCCATTTAAACTCGATTCGTCTGCAGAAACAACGGCGAAGTATTGAGAGCCGTTGTAGTTCAACGACACCATGCTTCAACTCTTATAAGATCTCAAAAAGCATCAGAAAAGAAGACAGAACAAAGCTCTCTACTTAGTTTCAGCTCCACTCTATAATGTTTATGGCGAAGAAGAGGTGGTGCGTTCTCTTTCAAAGATACGGTACGATGGATGTCAATCGACACCACAGAAAGTAAAATAAAAAAGACTGGCGTTTCTAGCTTAGCTATCAAATGTTTTTATGTAAAGAAAAGAGGAAAAATTTTCATTGTGCATTTGCCAGTAGTTAGTGAGCGCATAATGTGCTGAAATCCAGAATTCGGGCAATTTTGCTACCCCAAGCTTTGATTCGTATGATGTCAGTTGACGATTTCAACAGGCAACCCTTTATTGAAGAAAACTGAATCAGTTGCAATTCAGCCGAAATCAGTTTCGCCGGTAACAACATCTACTTTTTTACTTTGTAAATATGGAAAAAGCAAAGGCTAAAACCTTTTAATTTACGTACAGTTGTTGAATAAATTAATGGTTTGCGGGCTTGAACCTGCAACGGAACTCCCTTCCGGTCAAGCATGATGCACTCAACGTCCATAAAAGTCTCGTTACAGATGTGTAAAGATCAGCCAATTGTATTACCTCATCGATAACGATAACGATAACGAACTAGTTTTCGATAGTTTCGTTCTCAAATAAAAACACAAAGTCCGGAGTGTTTTATTTTAGGCTTCTTCGTGTGCTTAATGATATAAATTTTACATGCTGAAAGTATAGAAACAGCAAAGCACACAGATAGACAAACTGGTGCAATTTAACACTACTACAGTTCTTACACAGTTTTAAGCCGTTGTTGCAAAATTTCAGCAAAATCTGTGACAAGTCGGTCGGAGTTGAAATTGCCCAACCTCGTTCCCAGGGGTTTTCCTTTGAATGCCCCCCCCCCCCCGCCACCTTCAAGGGAAAAACCCTGGGAACGAGGTTGGATATGGCTTTGCTTCTCATAAAAAAAATATTACTGTGATCCGGATGTCTCACTGGAACTCAATGCAAAGCCCCGTACTTCCTTTCTGCAAAAACATAGTAACGACTTATACGCAAAAACCGATTGTTGTGTTTTGACTTTTCTAGGCAAGTTCTGCAATGGCTACCATGGCAACGTACCCTCCTTTAACTCCCCCGTGCGATTTACCGGTCTGGCTTCTTCCAAATAATATCTTTGGTTCCGATGACATGGAAACAAGTAACTTATTAGAACAATATTTTTTATATGATGATACGCTTCCCGATTTCTCGGCTATAACTGATATTCCTATGACAAACGGTGTTGAACGATACACCGAGCATACAGATCTCGACGCAATACAGCCCAGTGCCTTTCAGAAGCCACCGACTCCAGAACCTGAGTCGAGTCCTACACCGAAACCAGAAGTTATCGAAACTAGGATTAAACAAGAAAGAAGCGACGAAGCTGTCAGAATTGGCATCGAAGAAGATGAGAAGCTGGCTTACGAGAAGAACGAACAGGCAAGCCCTGAAGGAATGCCACATCAGAAACAGCAACAGCAACAGAAACAGCAACAGCAGCAGCAACAGCAACAGAAGCAATTCCAAGGTTGGCGAGAATTTTCTTTTTCAAAGGAAAGGCTACTACACTTTTTTTTTTCATTGATTAGAACAGGCTTTCGTTTAATTTGTGGTTTGGACCAGGTTTCTAGAATTATAATTACGTCTGTTCTTGGTCTAGAAACTGAAGCTAGTAGAATTTTGAAGCTACATTAATAACAAGAAACGAAATTACTCGTAAGTTAACAGATCTCACAAAATTTTCATTTCTTTTTTTTGTTTGCCCCCTTTTTGTTTTAAACAAAGTCAAAGACTCGCAGAAGGACAAAAAAGAAAAAAATACAGACAAGTTTAAATTACAAGAAAACTAGAAAACTGTTATCTGGGATAACGATACGCTGCGTTCAGTCTGCACGAATTCGCAGCGTTGTCAAAATAGCGTTTGACAGAAACGCATCTGAAATCTCCCTGTTGTTGATAACGGTGGATAACGCTAGCCATCACAGAGACGTATCGATCTAGCGGGAGGGTACAAGGGCTGGAAGAACCCCCTCCCCCCGCTGAGATGACATGAACTAAGTAACGACATTCCTTGGTAGTGCGAAATCCTGGATCCATCCCTGATCATGCTGATAAATCACTGTCCACACAATGGATAGCGTATTTTGTTTTGTCAAGACTGGATAGAGATGTATCGCAAGAATAGGGCTGTAGTTTAATTATTGGAATCGTTTTTCGTTTGGTCAAGGAAGATATATCGAGTAACTGTCGGTTAGTCACGTCTGTTTTCAAATTATCTTTCAGAAAACGAGACAAAGATGGAAAATGACGAAAATTGTCAATTAGAAGCTCATTCAAAAGACGATAAAACAATGGAAAAGGCTGGTAAGTTGATATTATAAGTAAATTCTCTCTACTAATTTCCACATGATTTTTAATAATACGTCATGAGAATCTTTTGTATCAACATTGCAAGGCGGAATGTAATATTTCTTTCTAACTGACCAACTCACCGACTAATTGACTTAAGGATCGACTGACTGACCGACTGACTGACTGACTGACTCACTCACTCACTCACTCACTCACAAACAAACAAACAAACAAAGATGCACTTTACGCAAATCTAAGCGATAATGAGAGAACTAAGTACTTACTTAGAGCTGACAGTAGAGTTACATCAAATATAATAGGTAAATATATGAACTTAATGTTTAAAAAAAGAAAAGAGATTCTCAACTTACTTTGAATGTTATTTGTTATTGTTGTAGTTAATATTAAACCTTTATTGTAAACAGACCAATACCTCCCTTTGGAGAGTAAGGTGCATTAAAGATATACTATACTATAGACCCCATGCATAAATGACTGCCAATTAAAAATTCCTTTGTATGCATTTAAATTAGCCCAACTAGCCTCGTTTGAGATTAAAAATTCTTTTCAATTATCAACTCAAAAACGAG
>OMLO01002179.1_pt1 | contig 15618 bp, 10 predicted proteins | sample 1674811 | NCBI WGS metagenome assembly OMLO01 (sample SAMN06265003, study PRJEB25207) | coral metagenome | isolation source: Coral host | place: Mexico:La Bocana,Puerto Morelos, Mexico | collected 2008-11-13 | reverse complement strand
AAGACTTCATGAGTTGGGCACCCAGACGGGAAAAACATGGCAGTCATTCGTGGCACCTCTTTGACCCAGAAATCTGAAGCCAAGGCGATATGGAGATTTCCCTCAACAAAGTACCTAGACTTGCAGCTGAGCGTGGTGCAGTTCTGAAGCGGATTGTGAAAAAATATGGACAAATGGGAATGGACCCGGGAGACAAACAAGGCAAGTCTATGCAAGTCTCACTTTTTTGATGCAACTCCTGAGCTTATTTGCTGAGAATAGAGGATGGTAGTGCCCGGGAGTGGGTCTTCCAAGGCGGTAGTATGCATTTTTTTGATTTATGTGTAGTGACCACTCAAAACAATCGAGGAGATGCTTGGGGAACTCTCCGTGTATGTGGAAAGCCCACGGTCAGTTGGCCATGGCTTGAACGAGACCTATTGAATCCGATCAAGATCCAGGCTAGATTTGGAATCATCCGGTTGAATCATTGAGACATTTTTGAAGTGATACACAGTTTTAATCTACGAAGTTACGATGATGGGGTGGCGGGCAGGGCAGTTGAGTCTGTTATCCAGTCCCCAAGTACGGACCGACTTTCCATGCACCACATCCCAGTACAGAAATCTTTGGATGTCTAGTGTCTTTGGGAATGGATTTCTGTCATTGCTCGATGCGATTGCCCACAGGTGTACAATGCATTTCACCGACTGAGTCTTCCCGAACGGTTGTTCACTTGTGTTTTGGCCGTCGGCCGTGTCTTCATTTTGGGGTATCACTTTGTGCATTTCTTGCACATTCAGCTCTTGAGAACCAGACTGGCAGAGTTGCAGACTGGGTGCTTCATGAGCTGGATTTCTTCCCAACTTTTAGCCAATTGGCACAGCGGTTTCTTCTGTTTCCCAGAATCCGAATCCCGTGGAGGGTCTCGCCCAAAGGCGAGTGTCGACCTTCGCAAGTCTTTGTGGCCTTTTGCCACGCGGAGAGTTTGTAGAGTTTGTGGAGTCCTGGACTCATGTCTAAACATGACATCTATGGCATCCAAAGTTGGTGTCCAGGATTGCAGCCATAAAAGAGTTTCATGTTGCTCAAGGAGTTTGAAGTCAACTCCAGGATTGATAAGCTCTGTTTGGAACATAATAGCACGACATGAGGTTTGAAAATCCTCAAGCTTTTGATGGTTCAAGTTGCTTCAGGGATAAAGCAGTTCCTGGATCTTCTGCACCTTGGCTCTCAAAGCAACTGGTGGGGTCTTTCCTGTCCTGCTCATTGTGGTGCCCCTAGCATCACATCTCTTCTCCTTGCTCTCACTGCTGGGGTTGGACTTGGATTTTCCCTGGCTGTCTTCATTGCCCTATTCCTGCTTGCTCGTTGGACTTTCCCTATTGCCTCATCCCCTTCCACTGAAGGGCCTGAGCTGGGTTCCAACCTGGCACTATCACGGCTTCAGGGCTACGTGAATGCAAGGAGGAGGTGACCAAGATCTACGAGAGTTGGTCTTGGATCTTCAACGGCAGGTGTCAGAGCTTGCTGTGGCAGTGCGTGAGCTGCAGTTGGGCAGTGCTACTTCTGAGCGGTGGGATTTGGTGGATTCGGCTTCAGCCTCTGCTGTGCCTCCTTTGCCTGCCGGAGTTCAACTACACTCTGAGCCTCCTACTACACCTCCTCGCACTACTGCTGGTGGCTATCACTTTGATTCCTCGAGGAGTTCACCAAAGACTCCTTCTTCCGTTTACAACTCCTTGGCTGCGGAGATTCCTCCTTGCCCTGAGTTTTGTCTACGGCTGGCAAATTCTTTGCGAGGTCCAGCAGAAGAGATCGCTCTTAGAGCAAAGAGGGCTTGGGAGATTGGGTACTGGGCTCGGTACACCTTGGAAGGCAGAGTCAGGGTCCCACGTCCATCAGTGGCAATTTCACAGGCCAACACCGTCTACGTGGTGCTGCGAGCCCCTGGGTTTGATTGCCCCATCTATTGTGTCAGAGCTGGTGATTACAGATACGTGGTCAAGGATTTCAGTGAGGGGACTATCTCTCACGGCTTTCCCTCCCAAGCGGAGGCCCGTATTTATTGCCACGGAGCAGGAGTTCAGTTTCCCTCTCAACCGTCGTCATGGCGCTAGAGGAGCTGGTTGCATTGGAGTCGGGGCTGGAGGAGTTCTATCAGCTCCGAAGACCTCTTTTCGAAGGAGATGTATCACAGGAGACGTGCATTGCCTTGGTTGTAATGAAGAGGCAAGGAGGAGTTTTGGTAGCAGCGCCTTTGGATTTCTTTTCTGCAGAGGACAAAGCAAATATGAGGATGCTGGGAGAAGCATCAGCAGTTGGGCCAAGGACGGTTCTGACGGTTCCTGCCGAAAGAGAAACAGAGGCTGGAGGAAGGGAGCAGGTGGAAGATCTTTCGGTCGTTGTATTCGATCTAGATGCTTCAATGGTCGGCCATCTGACCCCTATCCGTCTTGTGTCCCAAGAAGCTCAGGATTTCATGATGGCCTTTTTGGAAGGAGACCCATCCGTAGTTCCCGAATCGGATGGACTGGTGCCAAAGAGGGTCACCACTACCATGTTGGCGGATCAGCTTTCGACTCTGATGGATGCCATTCCAAATATCACGGCACAGTTGGTGAGTCTGCACGAGGATCAGAAGAGTTTGAGGATGGAGGTGCAGTCCCAGGCTTTAGTACCTCCAGTAAGGCCAAGTCAGATGCCTATCAGTGCGGGGATCCCTCTCCTTCCGGATGCTTCCAACCTGGCAAAGTTGATTGGGGCTCCCCCAAAAGTGAAGGGTTCTCCGCCGCCAATGACAGTCTTCTCAAAACCCCCACCTATTCAGAAAGGGACGGATTCGCAGTTGAACCCTCAGGGTCAAGCAGAGGAGGTGGAGGAGCCAGGTTCTGTGTTGGCTTCAGCCGTCTTAGAGCAGTCAAAAGCTCTAACATCTCTTGTGAGCCATTTGCAGCAGGGTGGAGATCCACTACTCGGGGGGCAGGCAGACTGGTCCACTCCTCATCAACAAGGCCTGGATCACCACCTCTGCCACTTTCCTTGGCATTACCCTTGTCACTCGGGATCCTTCCAGATTCAGAGCACCAGCGGTCAAACTGACATGGGTCTTCCTCCTTCAGGACCTCAAATGGCAAGGGTTCAGCCAGGCCTTCTGCATCCTCTGTAAGCTCCTCAAAAAGACCGTCTCCAACTCGACAATCTCGACATGCCGGGTCTACAATCCCTTGTCCTCCTCCTTCTGCTTTGGGCCACCCTTTGGAAACTTCTTCTTCTTCCGATTGGGCGACTCCGGATCGGGTGGAGGGGGAGCAGCCTTCTTGGCAGCAATCTCCTGACGCTTCGATTGAATATAATCGATTTCTTTGGAGAACGCCAAGGCACATGTGGCCCACCTCTGTGGGGCCAGAGGCGAGAATGCCCTGGACCGAGGGTCGTAGGCGGCTTGGCGGTAACTCCATAGTTGACTCGGGGGCTCTTCCAACAACATCATCTTGTATGCAAAGTCCATTCGTCCTCCGTCCATTGCCCCCTGCTCGACCCCCACCATAAGGAGGCTCACCAATTCCCTGACTCCATCCATGTCGTTTGCCATTGCCGCATCGAAGACATGAGCAATGACATACTGGATCAAGCCCAGTTCTTTGGATGCACCGTAACCTCCGTAGCGCTCCAGATAGGTTATCATGCTGAAGTCGCAGGTCGATGCCTCCTCCACCGTCAATGGGACTCTCGCAGCAGGCTTCACTTTTCGAAGGGCATTTTGCAGGACAGCAAGAAAGAAACCTCCGGATCTGCTTGCCAATTGCTGCTGAAGCCTTTCCCTCTGAGCCATCCCTTTGCTGCTGAGTGATTGACCGGATGTAAACTTTCACCCCGTACCGGGTGCAATTTTGCCATCAAGAGTGAATTGGGTGCAAGCAGCAATCCTCTCAAGCCCATACCGTTCCCGTCTTGGGTTGAGAAGTTTGTTGGACAGGTGATAGCGGCCAAGACTCGCTTCTCCTTTTTTGTGAAGTCTTCAATCAGATGCTGCCGCAGTGGTAGGTTGAGCTCCACTGCTACCGCCTTGTTCCCTATCCCCTTTGCAGATGTTGCAATTTGGACTGGCCCGAGGGGCCTCAGCAAGGAGAAGAGGACCAGGTTGGCTGAGCTAAAGGTTTTGCACTTGGTCATCTGTGGGCTGAACTATCAATACTTTCGACAGCCTTTCTCAGTGCTGGGTCTTCTTCGGAGGCGACCATCCCAGAAGCATGTGGAGGTGTTTTCTCGGCTGTTGTCGCACATCAGGGCGTGTGGCCACTCGGACATGGTTTCTCTTGTCGGATGTGGTCGAAAGAGTTTTCAATTGAGTGCAAGGTTTGAGGAGTTGTGGCGCTTCTTAAAGGCAGAAGGCCTTGACAGGGGTGACGCTTACAGTCGTGGCGGAGGAGGCCACGCCGTAGAGAAGAATGATGAAGCCTTTGAAGAGCTGAGGCCATACCGTGACTTAGATGCTTCAAGGCTCAAAATTGTGGGAAAAGGCCAGTGGGATTGCAGTGACTTCTTGCCGGATCTCTTCTACATGGTGTTTAAGGAGCCGAGGATCAATGTTTTTGATCTTCCTTTTCGAGAAGATGAGGTGCCTGACAACACCAGGAATTCGCATGAGGAGATGCTGGCACTTTGTCGGCTTTGGGACGCTCAGGGTCTTTTGAGGCTCATCCCCACTGAGCTTGGGCCCCCCAGGATTGAGATGTGCACCAAAGTGTTCAACAATTACAAAAACACTTTGGCTGATCGCCAAATTGGTGATAGAAGGGGAGCCAACTCCCAGGAAGGGAGGGTTCCTGGGCCGAGCAAGTCGCTTCCGTCTGCAACGTCATTGTTGCAGCTGTCAGTGAGGAGGTGGAAGGAGGCCCTTATTGGGTCTATTACAGACCGCCGTGACTTTTACCATCAGTTCTTTGTCACATGGGAGAAATCATCGCTGAATGCCATATACCCGTGGCCTCGTCTCTCCGAGCTCAAGGGTCTTGAGGCTGCCAATGCCTACCTCGAGAACTTTGGGAAGAAGGCTTTGAAAAGGAAGAGGAATCGCGAGACTGAGGGTGACTTTCTTGGAGGGAGGAGGCCTGCGCTCTTAGTGAGTGAGGACCCCTACGTGGTCCCATGTTTTGCTGCAATATTTCAGGGAGATCACTTGGGAGTAGAGGTGGCAACGGCAAGTCACACTGGATTACTTCAAAGCTATGGTTTGTTGGTGACAGGGTCAAGACTGCTCTCCACCTCTTTCGTTGTTCAAGATGCGGTCGTCGACGGCCTTGTCATCGACGATTATTTTGTTTTGTCGAGGGAGGATGTTAGAGCAGTGAATGGTGAGGGGTGCTGTCCATCAAGCAAGTCTGTTGAGAAGCTCATGGTTGCGAAGGGTGCCTACAAAAGAGAGAAGATCGAAGGCTCCGATGACAAGGATGTGTTGGGGGCAAGTGTCTTCAAGGTGGTGGGAGGAGAGGTCAATTCAGCCCCTTCTTCCGTGGCCCGTGGGAATGTTCCTGTGGGTGCCCCAGCCCAAAAGAGATGGAGCCTTGCCATGCTTTCAGCCGCGGCAGCAGTTCTTCCTTGCACCACTGACTCGTTGCACAGCTCCTTGCTTGGTTCATGGATTTCGGTGTTGCTCTACAGACGGCCCCTAATTTCTATCATCTCCGAGCTCTTCAAAGTGATCCCGGCAGCAGAGCTCAACACTGATGAGCCAAGGACATGGCATCTCTCGAGAAGCGCAGCTGAGGAGCTCCTTTTGCTGGCAGTGATGGCGCCTTTGATGTCAAGCAATTTGGCAATTCCCTTTGACAATGAGGTTCTGGCCACAGATGCTTCGATGGCGATGGGAGGCATCTGCACTACTGAGGTGTCAGAAGAGGTCAGTGCGCTTTTGTGGCGCTCTTCAGATGTAAAAGGAGAGAACGTGCCCTTGATGAGATCTTCGGAAGCGCTCTTGCGTTGCTATGATATAGATTTTGAGGAGGAAATAAAAGCAGAGAACAATGTAGAAGAGGGAGGAGGCCCAGATGAGCCGTGGTGTGACAGGCCTATTGGACAAAGGTTTGATTTCATCGAGGTCTGTGGTGGGGCAGGAGCTGTGACGGCTCATCTTTCCAGACCGGGTGTTGTATGTGCTGCAGTGTTTGACATCAGCACCTCATCCCAGTACGATGTGACGGCGCTCAGAGTTTGCCAGTGGATAGTCTACATGTTAGAGGATGGAAGGCTATTGGCCTTCCTTGTGGCCCCCCCTTGTACGACTTATTCCCCGGCTGCATTCCCATCGTTGAGATCATACCAAGTTCCTATGGGCCATGACTTGACAAATCCAAGGGTGCTTTTGGGGAATGCCCTTGCCTTCCGCAGCATCCTGCTGTTGCAAGTCGCCAAGCGCACTGGAGCTTTTGGAGCCATAGAGCAGCCATTGCGTTCAAAGATGAGATGGCTTCCCCATTGGAGAAGGATGATGCGCTTGGGGGCAAAGGAGGTTCATTTGGCTAGTTGTGCTTTTGGGAGCCCCCATGAGAAAAAGTTCTGCTTCATGTCAATCAACATGAATATGGAGCCGTTGAGGAAGTGCAGCAGAGACCACACTCATGTGAGGATCCAGGGCCAATTCACGAAGCCCTCAGCTACCTACACCAAGGGGTTGGCAATAGCCTTGGCGAAGAACTTTCGTGATCATATCGTTGCCAGGAAGATCACACTGGAGAGGTGCGACCTAGATGTTGCAGGCCTGGAAGATGTCATCTCAAACGACATCTTGTCTGCTTTTGAGTGGAAAGAGCAGGACAGTTGGAGCTGGAAAGGAAGTAGCCACATCAATTTGCTGGAGGCTTCTGCTATCTGCCGGGCCTATGGAAAGAAGGCTCTAAGTGGAGGAGACAGGAGGTTTGTCTACTTTTGCGATTCTCATGTGGCAAGAGCTTCGTGTGCAAGGGGCAGGACTTCTTCAGATGGTATGAGGCCCATCCTGAAGCGCATCTCCTCGACTTCTGTGGCCTATGGACTTTATGGCCACGGGAGGTTTGCACCTACCAGGATCAACCCAGCAGATGCGCCAACCAGGAGGTACAAGATTCCTCCTCCTGTTCCTTCAAGTGTTCTCAGAGGAAAGAAAGCAGATGAGGTAGCATGGATTTTGGGGCTACCACGAGTGAGGAGGTGGGCAGCAAACTGGATGAGATTGGTTCTTCTTTGGTCGCCTTCCCTATCTCAGTTTCATGCCTCTCGTGAATCCAAGAGAGTTCTATCTAGGTTCCCCCTCAGTGGACCTGAGATACTCTCCAACTTTGACTCCTCGCTTGGATATCCGGGAGAAGGCCCTATTCTCCTGCTTGTCGCCTCAGCTGCTTCTTGGATTTTAGCATCTTGCTTTCTTCGTCCCTCCCTGATCATCACTTCTCCTGCAGGAAGGCCCTGTCAGTTGCTTTGGCGAGCCGTTTTGTTTGGGTGTTTTTGGCATGCAAGTGCCACGGGCGCCCGCGGTAGCCATGGCGATGATATCAGAAAAGCTGCCCGAGCTGGGATAGAACTGCCTCAAGGTCGTCGTGTTACAGAGCTGACATCTTCGAACCGTCAGGTTTTTCTTTCAAAGTTTTTGGGGTGGCTGGAAAACGAAGGGCTGGACTCAAGGACAGTTTTTGAAGGACCACCTGATATCGACCAGATCAACAGGTGGATTTCTGACTACGGGAGAAAGCTTTTCAGGGAAGGCAAGCCTTATTATCAGTACAGTGAAACGATCAATGCAATTTCTGCCAAGCGTCCAACTTTGAGGCGTTCCCTTATGCAGGCGTGGGACCTGGCGTTCATGTGGAACTCCTACGAGCCTGTAGAGCATCATGTGGCGATGCCACATCAAGTTCTTTTGGCTTTGCTTTCAATCTGCATGATGTGGGGATGGGTGCGAGAGGCCTCCTGTTTTGCCCTATGTTTTGGGGCCCTGCTTCGAAGTGGAGAGCTTTTAGCTGCAGTCAGGGGTGACCTGATTTTTCCACAGGATGTTGGCGGGACGCTTGACCACATCCTCATTCGAATACTGGAACCCAAAACTCGTTTTCGTGCAGCCCGACATCAAGCAAGCAGAGTTGAACAGGCAGATTTGATCAGAGTAATCAGTCTTGGACTCCATCAACTGCGCCCGAATGAAGCCCTCTGGCCACTATCTGGATCTTCGCTTCGTGGAAGGCTGACCAAAGCTTTTGAGCGCCTTGGACTTCCTACCAATCCAGGTTCGAGACCTAAGGCCCTCACCCTGGCGAGTTTCAGAGCAGGTGGTGCGACGTGGTTGATTTCAAAGAGTGAGTCGGTTGAACTCACACGTCGACGTGGTAGATGGGTCAGCCTGAAGGTGTTGGAAACCTACCTTCAGGAAGTTGCTGCAAGCACCTACTTGAATGAAGTGTCGGACGAGTCGAAAGAGCTCATCCTTGCAGCAATGTCTTCTTTTGTCTCGATTCTTGAGACTTCAGAAAGACTTACCCGTGGTTGCATCCCTAAAGCAACTTGGTTTCTTCTTTTTATGAAAGCTTTTGGCCAACGACAATCAGGTCAGGATGGGTGGAATGGGTGACCAGCTTTTAACTTGAGCCACCTAACCTTCACAGCTGCTCAAACACTTACGCAGCTGATTTGAAAAAGGAGCGATTGGAGTGCCATTGGAACATAATAGCACGACATGAGGTTTGAAAATCCTCAAGCTTTTGGCCTCCTCCTCCCCAACCACCGCCTGTTGGCCGCTTTCATTTTTGTTTCTCTGTGAAGTGTTGGGGTGACCAGCTTTGAACTTGAGCCACCCAACCTTCACAGCTGCTCAAACACTTACGCAGCTGATTTGAAAAAGGAGCGATTGGAGTGCCATTAATATAGGACTAGGGCCAACACGTCCAATGCATGGGGATTTGGGGAAATGGAGAGCATCAACACTTCACCTAATCACACCACTCGCAGACTCAGTGCGATCTGCCAACACAAAATGCCTGACTCTCAGGAACGTCATGAACGACTACAGAGGCAGCCAGCTCCAATCCTTGGGAACACTTTGTCACCATGCGTCACCTTATAATGTCTTTGAGCCTTCGAGACATGTTGTTCATTTCCCATGTTGGGATATGACAAACTGGGCCAGGACCATGGATCATGAAAAATATCAAAAGTATCAAAACACCTTCATTCATTCAGATGTGCCCCGGAGGTGTGGTGAAGGCTCGGCAGTATGGTGATTCCTACCTGGTGCTCAAGGACGTGCGCTTGCGGTGCTCAATGTGCTCAACCGATTCCGGAGGTGCGCATGCAAACCTCAGATTCTAGAATCCTTGCGTCTTCAACTGTTGTGTTAGGCCCGGCAAGATTTGTTTGAGAATGTCAGAATGGGCCTTTGCAAACAATTGCAAACTCTAATCTCTTTGTATTGCATTGTATTGCATTTGGATCTGTGCGGGATTGACATCAGGCATGCAACGTAAGCGCTTGGGAGTCCTGGACAAATATGCCCACGTGTTCTTTGGCAGAGTCAGAAACAACTTGTACATCGCATGCAGTTTTGGCAGACAACCAATTGAAGAGGGAGGGGTGTCACATTCAGATTTAGATATTGTTTTTAATTGCTGGAAATGCAAGCGTGTACTGAAAACGAGCTGGTCCGCCACGAAAACCAGCACTATATTTTTGCAGGACATGTCCAAATGCATTTCAAACAAGGTGGTCCGCCACTAAAACGAGTACCTGTCTCTTGCGATGATTGACATACATGTTTTGCGGGAATGGGGTGGTTTTATGCACACCCGAAGCCCCACAAAGTTAGATGGTTTTGCATACGAACGAGACCACAAAACAAGTTCAGCAAGCATCGCATGCAGAAGGAACAATAAATCGGTCAGCCCCTTATATGAAAAGCCTATATACAGACTTAGGCCATCTCAGATTAACAGATTGTGAAAGGACCACCCACACGTACACACAGACACCACTAGGCACTGGCAAAGCATTGAGCTCAGGTTGTCTGAATACAATGAGAAGGAACTGAAGGACCCTGTGAAAATCGGTGTGCATTGGATTATATTCTTTGTGTTGCTATACTGTAAGAAAGGTCAATGTGGCAAGGCTTGTCAAGGCTTAGAAGCTGCGGGAAGATTCCTTTGTGAAGTGGTGCTCATCTTTGCCGCGAAAAGTTTTGAATTCAGGCACCCCGTTTGGTGTCTTTTTGCATTCTTCCTTCCACATCATCAGGAGTGATGCCATCGCTCCTGCAAAGCATGTGTTCCCTCTGCCTGTGCCCAAGACTGGACTCTTCGGATCGCTTCCTTTGAGATGTTCGTCGAGGAGGAGGAGGAAGGTTGCCTTTGATCAGGCCTTCCATGTCTTAGTTATGGCCCTGAACTTCTTGCATGCAGACTGCTCCTTTGTTAGCACTTCTTCGCTTGCAGTTCAGCCCAACCGAGCACAGCGTGTGGTTTTTGCAAATCTCAGAGGGATCTTGAAGGCTTTCGGTAACTGTGCAGGAGATATCAATGTGCCTGCCAGCGGCCGTCGTTCCACAGCTCTTGTTTCAATGTTGGCTGACCTCAGTGACTTCTTCGTCAGTCATGGACTTTCTGGGTCGGCCTATGAGGCTGGGTTTGATGCGGCCCTTCAGTCGAAAGATGGTGTTGCTGCAGATCTGAGTAGAGCCGAAGAGCTTACTCCCTACAGGTCTCTGGATCCATCGCGTTTGAAGCTATCCGGCACTGCCCAGTGGAGCCCATTGAGCTATCTTGATGATGATCTTTGGCTCCCCTACGTTGAACCCGATGTGCTACTTTGGGGAGGGTCCTTTGACTACAATGACTTGCCTAACCTGGACAAGGAGGACCTGGGTAAAGTTCTGGAGCTCGCCAAGCTTTGGGACATCAACGGTATGTTGATGTTGTCGCCCAAGCCAATTGACTACTCCATGAAGTCAGCTCATCTTCGAGTATTCAACTGTTACAAGTCAGCAGTTCAAGACAGGCAGATAGGAGATAGAAGGGGGCGTAACCAGCTCGAAGGTTACCTCCCTGGAGTTTCAAGATCATTGCCCACTGGTCCCAACCTCACCGCTCTCGAGATCAATCCTGCCCGGCAGCGGCTGGCCATCTGCCTGTCGGACAGGAAGGACTTTTACCATCAGTTCAAGGTCAGTGCTAGCCGTGCAGAAGCTAATGCTCTTTGGCCCCCTTTGAAGCTCGAGGACTTAGCTGGTACCAAGGCTTATGATCAGCTACTTGCACAACAAGCCGCCAACAAGAAGAAGAAGCCTCGAGAAGCAGTTGGTGATTTCCTTGGTGGTTTACATGAGAAGAGTTTTGGTTCCCGTCTCCCTGAGTATGTGTTCGCCTGTTTCTCATCAGTTGCTCAGGGAGATCACTTAGGAGTAGAGATCGCAACACAGAGCCACCGGAATATGTTGAAGAGCAGGGGCTTGCTAGTAGAGGAGGAGGAGCTCACTTCGAACTTCCCCTTTGGAGGTAGCCGTTGCCTCCAAGGGCTCATCATAGACGATTTCTTCTCAGTATCAATCGAGGATGTGGCTAGCCAAGCATCTGTCCCACAGTCGGAGAAGAGGCTGCGAGTGGCGCAACGTGCTTATGAAGAAGAAGGTTTGATTGGATCAAAGGAGAAGGACGTGGTATCCCAAGAGTTGGCTAAAGTAGCAGGTGCAGAGCTGGATGGGTCTCAGTTCACTCGCAACCTTGGACTTTGTACGGTTGCTGCCCCAGCTTCTAAGCGGCTTGGACTTTCGTTTTTGTCGTTGCAGCTCGCATCTATCAGAGCCACCACAGACTCTCTCCATGCATGCCTCCTTGGAGGTTGGACTTCATGCCTCATGTACCGCCGTCCGCTGATGGCTATCCTGGACAGAGTGCACTCCTTTGCTGATCTTTCATCAGTCAGCCAGGGGAATCCGCAGATTCTCCGTCTTCTTCGCCTTGTCGCTCAGGAGTTCGTTTTGCTGGCCGTTCTGGCCCCCTTGATGTGTTCAGACATCTCAGCAAAGATCTCGCCCTTCCTTTTTGCATCGGATGCTTCTGATCTGAAAGGTGCTGTCGTGAAGGCCGAAGTTGGAGAGGACGTCGCTCGTGGACTTTGGAGGACGGGTAGAAGGAAAGGCGGTTACACCAGACTGCTTTCACGAGAACAGGCCCTTCTGGCAAAGATCGATGCGGAATGGGAGGAAGAGGTGCCGGAGGAGCCCAACCTACACCCCACCAAGCCTTTTAGCTCTGAGGTACCATTTCATCGAGATCTGTGGAGGAGCCGGGAAGATCACAGAGTTCGCTGACAAGGAAGGCCTGGTAGTAGGGCCTATCATCGACTTGGACAGATCGCCAGCTTTTGACTTTTGTCTGCCCCAGCTCTTATCTTGGCTTTGCTTCATGGTTGAGGGTGGACGCCTGGATAGCTTCTTTCTGGCTCCACCTTGTACCACCTTTTCACCTGCTGCCTATCCACCCCTCAGATCTTACAAGGTGCCTCGTGGTTTTCGGCCAAAGGAGCGTCGTACCCACCTCGGAACTACTTTGGCTTTGAGGTCCCTGAGCCTAATGTTGATCGCTGCCAGAACAAGGGTGACCGGGTTACTTGAGACTCCTCGTAGATCCAAAATGGCCTGGCTTCGAGAATGGATCTACTTTCTGGAGGCCCGCGTAGCAGATGAGACGTGGTTGGCCAGCTGCAACTTCGGCTCAATACATCAAAAGGAATTCAGGCGTTTGGGATGCAACATTGAGATGCCACGTCTGAATTTCCCTTGTACCCGGGATCACACCCACGTGAAGATAGAAGGCCAGTACACAAAGCCCAGTGCAACATATACTGACGATTTGGCCTGGATGTTTGCTTCGGAGATTGCCCGTTGTGTGAACATCAAGATCAGGATGCAGCAGGCAGAGGATGTGGACGTAATTGGGCTTGAAAGTATCGTCTCAAATGACATCGCCGAGCACCTCCCTTGGAGCACCCTGCAGGAGTGGAGGTGGAAGAAGAAGGAGGTCCACATTAACATCAAGGAGACCTGCTTTTAGGAGATTAGCATATTGGATGGCAGTCAACTCTCCGAAGACGAGGTTTACATCTGGACTTGACTCCTTTGTGTCAATATCTGCCATCATCAAGGGGAGGAGTGCCTCCTATGGACTTCGACCGGCTGTACGCCGCATTGGCTCGACCCTGGTGGCTGGATGCCTCTACCCAGCTTTGCATTTCTTCCCTACCAGATATAACAAGGCAGACCACCCGACTCGCAATGTCGCTATCCCAAGACCAGTTCCTGGTTCCATCCTTCATCAACCCTGCCTTGCTGAAATCATATCCCTCGCAAAGATCCCTGGACTTAAACGCTTCGCTGCAAACTGGGTCCGTTTGGTCTTGCTCCTTGCTGGAAAGCCCCTTCCTTGGCTTCGCTCTCATGACAGTTGGCGCTTCCAGCACTATGCTCCCAGTGCTTACCCCATTTCATGGTGTAGCAAGGCTGCCAGGAAAGTCCGTCATGACCCTTTGGATTTCGACGCCTCATTGGGTTTCCCTGGAGAAGGACCATATGGATTCCGCTTTGCTTGGCCCTGGTGTCTATCTCTGTTCCTTGCCCCAAGTTTGGACCTCATTCTCTGTGTGGATTTTTGCTCTCCGTCTGTCTGTGTTTTGCCTGTTGTACCGTTCGTTTGTTTGTTTAACAGTCGTTGTCTGTTGTCCTGTTCCCTTGTCTTTGTTACTAGTAAAGACCTCAGTCACTTAGGTGTCCATGCTGCCCCCGCGGTTTCAAGCCATGGCCTGCTTCTGCCTCGAGACAAAGGCGATAGGAGCCGACTGGATCAACGAAAGGGGGTCATTCTGGATGAAGGGCGGCCAGTCTTGGCCAGGACGAAGGACTCACGTGAGAAGCTTCTGAAGTGGTTTGATGACTGGCTTAGGTCACAAGATATGACCCTCGAGGACTTGTTGGACCCAAAGAGTTTTGATGTCGAAACTGTTAACCTGGTTTTGGAGAAGTATGGCAGGGCTCTGTACAACGGTGGCTGGCCTTATGGACATTACAGTGAGACGATCAACGCTGTAGGTTCTAAACGTCCTAACCTCAGGAGAATGTTGCAGGGGGCCTGGAACCTTGCTTTTACTTGGCTGCGGGAAGAACCTCCAGTTCATCACGTAGCACTTCCATGGCAGATTTTGACATCCCTGATTGCAGTAGCTTACTTGTGGGGCTGGAATCGTACAGCTGGAGTTCTGGCCCTATCTTGGGGGGCATTGACGCGGATAGGTGAAGTACTGAAGGCCCAACGTAGGCACTTGGTCCTTCCACGGGACTTGGCCTATACTATAAGATATGCACTGCTACAGATTGAAGAGCCCAAGACGCGTTTTCGTTCTGCAAGGCATCAGGTGGCACGTTTGGATCAACCTCAGCTGCTTCAGGTCGTAGAGTATTCCTTTCAAGATCTTCGACCTGATGAGGGCCTATGGAACTTCTCCCCACAGACTCTGCGGCTCAGGTTCCAAAGGCTTCTGAAGGCCTTGCAGCTTGATGCTTTGCCACCGTCAGTCACCAGAGGATTCGACTTGGGGTCACTCCGTGCAGGTGGTGCATCTTGGTTGATGATCACCTCTGAAGATTCAGAGTTGGTCCGGAGAAGAGGCCGCTGGCTTACAAGCAAGATCATGGAGATCTATGTTCAGGAGGTCAGTGCCTTGCAATTTCTCCCTCAACTACCTTCTAAGGCCAAATCCTTGGTTATTGAAGGTGCGGGTTTGTTTCCCACATTGCTGCAGAAAGTTGGTTACTTTCACTCTTGCGGTATTCCGGAGACCGCCTGGAAATTTCTGCTAACAGATGGCCGCACGAATGCAGATCATGGGTGAGTTGGATGGGTGACAGTTTTTGGCCAGTCAGCACTCGTACAGGCTGACCAGCCAGTGGAATCATCCTTTGAAGTGGAAGGAAAAAGTGAGAACTGCGAGGCTTGAGATGTTATTTACAGTTTTAAATTAAAGTATAAGCTGCAGCATCGAGTTGAGTCATATATGCTTGTCACATGAGATCCATTGGTTGACTTCTTACCCCGGTGAAGGCCTGCCGTTGGACCCAGATGAGCTCCTCACGATGTTTGGCACCACGTCTCATAACTCTGGACAGGGCGGGCATTGGCAAACGGCACACGCAGCTTACCAAAGCTCCTGGAACCGCTCTCGCGGGCACTCCTTAAAAATAACAAAAACATACACAAAACCACTGCCAGTGATCAAAATCAAATGGGAGGGGCTTCGGGAGGGTTTTGCTAATTTTGCTCGATTTTGCTTGTTTTGTTCCAGCATTTGCATCAGGACAGCACCAACACCTTGCTGCGTCTCAGAAAACCGGTTGGTGAGCTGTACCTGGAACAGCTGCGAGAGGTGCAAAAAATGTGCATCAAAGGGTCAGACCTTTTCGCTGAGTGATATAGGCAATGAGAGCATAACATAGAGTCTTGTTGTTGTTGGACTTCATTACAGATACAGGAGACTCATGTCCTGCAATGTGCGACCCCGTCCCATCAAATTGGCGAGAGGACCCTGTTCCACCTCTTGGTGATGTTAGGACGGGGTCGCACATTGCAGGACATG
>OMLO01002178.1_pt1 | contig 15621 bp, 11 predicted proteins | sample 1674811 | NCBI WGS metagenome assembly OMLO01 (sample SAMN06265003, study PRJEB25207) | coral metagenome | isolation source: Coral host | place: Mexico:La Bocana,Puerto Morelos, Mexico | collected 2008-11-13 | reverse complement strand
TATAGGTTAGCTAAGTGGTTAGCTAAGTGGTTAGCCATGTGCTGATGTAGAAAAATCTATCTTGAATTTTTGATTTTGAATTTTTGATTGTCACTTATTTAAAAATTAAGGTCATGATTTTTGCAACATGTGTGTTGCAAAGTTTGAAATTTAAAAAATTGCGATGTCTTTGCTGCAGAATTTCCAAACTTGCCTTTTGGCTGATATGAATTTTTTTTTACTTGAAAAACAGGTCTGTTTTCATCAATTCTTTGTTTGAAGAAACAACATCATGCAAATACAGTTTTCAAACCATGGCATGTCCTGTAATTTGGCAATCATGAAAACATAAGTGGAAGAATGGTGGTGCCATAACCATGTATGAAAGCAATGTTTGTTTTAAATTTTACAATGTGCATGTTTGATGCATGTACATGAACCCATGCCAGCAATGAGATTTCCCCAAAGCAAAACATCGTGCCAATCTTAAGTGGAACTTGGTGGCGCCAATGGCTGCATCTGTGAATCATGTAACAAATGCAAGTCTTGTCATCATGCAGGAACAACAAAAGTCAAACACATAAGCCATTGCAATCCATTACAACATGCCAAGTCAAGCTCACATGTTACATGAATTCCATGCATGCCAGCGCATGTTCCAAGACTAAAGCAAGCATGAAGGAAGAAACAATATGCACTATAAACATGACAGCCTTGGCAACCCATAAGGCACCTTGAGAGTACTAGTATTGCGTTCCGCAAGTCCCTCCCTAAACCCACCCATTTATTGGGCAATAAGGTAAAGTAGTATAATATATATTCCCCTCCAATATACGCCGCATATATATAAATATCTTCATACGCAGATACGTCGGCAGTCAACGGAAAAACTAAATCACAAGTCACAACGAGACATCACAAGAATCACACATCACACAAGAAACTGAAGTTTCGTTTTGCGTTTGACGGAATCGCTCTTTTTCTTTTTCCATTCATTTGTTGGAAGTACGGTTGGTTGTCATCCACATGTTTTTACCGGATGCTACCACAGCGAGTGGATTCCGAGCATCTATTGAACTCCATTGCAACGAGGAGCCACTCATCACCAACATTCCAACTTCCTTTTCTTACCCTTCTTCGCAGGTTTATCTCTCTTAAGCCCTGCCTCCTTTTCCGCTCGAAGTTCCTCAAAGAACTCCTTGGATTTGTAAATCATCTCTTCAAGAATGATCCACTCTGTATCGCCACCAATGAAACGTTTTCTCAAATGCGAAGGAAATGAATCAAATTTTTCATTTGTCAAATCATCTGCAAGCTGATTTTTCTCCCTGGGAATCCAGTGGAGGTTGAGCTCGCACATCCTCGACCTTAAAGTTTCTGAGAGCTCCATGACCAACAATGTCAGAGGATATTTGGTACTCATCATCTTGCTAACTGCATAGGTGTTCGACTGATTGTCTGTACCAGCCTTTATCCAGCACACCCCCTTGGATTTGCTGCTGCCGTTGGTCCACAATCTGACCGCCACCAATGTTGCTAGCAGTTCCAACGATGCTATAATCCTCTTCAAATCTTTCTTCACAAAAAGCCAATCTGCCCAACTTCTTTCCAGCTTCTCCGAAAACCACTCTAAGATGTTCCCTTCCTTGTCCTGCAAGAAGCCCCCAATCCATGCTTCATCTTCCGTCGCTTTTGCATCCGTGAAGAATTCAACATCGAATTCTTGAGCTTCATCCTGAGACGGAGGCTCTTGCAAACTGTGACCCATTGTAAGCCTCTTGTGAAGAAAATAAAGAATCGTCCGAAGCATAACTGGAATCTTCAACACACCCTTCTTGTTTCTCACCGCCGCTGTCCAGGAATATAATGGCCCCAAAAAAGGCCTCTCCCAAGTCAGCGCATTTGATGCAAAGCCGAGTCTGCCCAAACCTTGCTCCATCCCCTTTGAAGTTATCTTGCCCGCCTGCGCAACTTTCAGGACCCAATCCGATAACCAGCTGGCTCTCTTCGGTGATAAGCCCAACTTCATAGATGTGTAGTCAGCAAAAAGTCCTATCCACTCAACTTTCATGCCGCCTCTCTGCTTCGACCACTTGAAGGGAAAACCAAAACACGACAGCAGTACAAAGGACAATACTATCCCCCGTCTGCCATGGATGTCTGCTCCCAGTGCTTCCAAGTCATCCGCAAAGATGAGAAGTTCTACCGGCAATTCTGGCCCCAACAACTCATGCACCAAGCGCAGCCCTGCTCCAGCTATACGGCCCCACCAATAGGACGCCGATGCAACCCCGAACGTTCCAACTTTGTTAATGAATATAAATTGGTCACTTGGAGATATTCTGCAAGCCAGCAGACCACGTTCCGAAGGATGATGCAAAAACCTCCGGTGAGCTTTACTGATGTCGCCCACTAAGCTGAACACCACCTTCTTCTTCTTTCTGTAGTAGTCCAATAGATACAGTTTCTCCCTTGCCCCAGGACTACGTTGTTTGTCACGGCACTTGATTCGATTGTTGATTTTCGTACCATGAGTTGCATCATGTATGATTCTCTTTTTGTTACCATGCGTCTCTTCCACCAGAACTGATAAAGATGAGATGGCTATTTTGTCACCGTAGATTTTTCTAGCTTCCTCAATGTCCAATTTTTCCATCAAGCCTTCTTCACATTCCGCGGCGAAATGTTCCCTGACAAAGTCTTCATGTTCTCCAACTGTGTCATAGTTGTCTCGCCAGATCTCATCTCTCATGTACGGATCATCTTCAAGCTTCCAGGTCGTCTGCTCCTCGTACATATGTGGGGTTCTGGGCAATGGGTTGAGCACTCCCACTGGAAAACCAACTTCGCCATCTAAAAGGAATTTGTGGTCCGAGTCACCGAGCTGTTGCAACAATGCTTGCATGAGTCGCAATCTGAAGGGTTGTCCGTCGGAAATGCGATTGATGCCAGTGATGTCCCAACCCTGCTTTTCCAACGCCGATGTCATGGCAGCTAAAAGTCTGCTCCTGACATTTTCATCCTTCACCAAGCTACAGCCCATTTCTCCTTTCACCGCCATTTCAAAACAAGCTTTGTCCAACTTGGAAAGTCCACCACATCCTTCCACAACGATGTTGAGGATGTCTTTACGAAGTTCAGTGATCCAGCTTTCTTCGCACCAACATCTCTTTTCCACATCCCATCTGCCCGGTGATGCTAAGCCTGCTCCATCATGAAATTCTTTGATCTTGCCAGGAACTCTGCATACTCTAGGTTGTCCGACACCACCCAGCAACTTGTGACCTTCTGGTTCTGATATTTTATATTCTGCAGCATTTGTTTTCACGTCCTGTTCCACCATTCCCCCTCCGTAGGTTGTCGACGTGAAAGAAAAATGTAGGATCTGTTGAGCAATCCATTTGCAGAATTCTGATGGCCACTGTTCTGAGCCTGTTGTATTGAATTGTGAATTCGATTGCCCGATCAGCTGCTTCACAGCAGAACGTTTTTGCAATGGTCCCTGATAAAAACCTTGCTCATCAAACTGTGGCTTGCCTTCCGCAAACGTGTCATGCATCGTGAAACCTCGCAGCATCAGCCTTGTTGGCTTCAAATACTCTGTACCGAAGTCCTGTTGATAAAAAACCACCGTATATATTTGTCCTGAATCTATCAATGCTTCAAACTGTTCTGATTGCCACATGCTCGCTGGCCTCTGGCCTTCGTATGGCCCCTGTTGCAATGCGCCCAAGTCTTCCGGATTTTCAAATAAGATCAATGGCACCTGTTGATCAATTGCCACTTGTATCATTTGAAAAGTGAAATCCTTCAACGTATTTCCCCAATTTGCTTTGTTGCGTTCATGCCAGGTCAAACGTTGCAATCCTCTTGGAAAAACAAATGAACGAACCGGCCTTGGACCCTTTCTGTTCGACCAGGGTGCTCTGCTGAACGTTGAACACGGCGGGGAAAAAATCACTGCATGATATGATCGTGTCTGAAGCTTTTGTATCAATAAACGTCTAACACTTTCTTTGGTCAGGTCATAGTGTGGCTTGACTTTTATGTCAATCATTTCGACTTCAACTGTAATTGATAACCGTTTAGCCAATTTTTTGCACCAATGTGAAACTGAACCTTTCCGGTTTTTGCCTGAGAAAACATACAAGATCCTCAAAACGTTTCCAGCTGTTCGCTTAGGCCCACACGCATCTGTATGTAAATTCTGTGAAACTGTCTGCCCATCTGAAACCGCCTGTCAGGTTGAGCCTTGCGTATCAGGCCCATCTGCACCATTCTTGCAATTCAACGCATTGTGACCTTTCTGGAAACACTTGTTGCAAATATGGTCAAATTTGCATTTCTTATAACTACATTTGCCTTGATTGAAACGAAAACAAATTTTCTCACCCTTAGGACCAGTGCCCTTTCCTTTTCCCTTTCCCTTGTCGTTCTTTCCTTTCACTTTCCCCTTTCCTTTGGGGTCCCAATCTCCAGGAGGAGGATACGAACGCTTCGAATAGAGTGCCAGTGGAGTAATGAAATGACGTTCCTTCGTGACTGCACACTTCCAGGCCTTCTCAAGAGCTGCACCAAATCTGATTGTCTCCGACTGCATGTATGAAAAAGCCTTTTTCCGAATTGCTTGCTCATAGGAAAGGACCAAGCTCCATGGTGGTGTTTGTATTTGATTTCCCCTAAGGTCAGTTGAAGACAAACCCCAGACATAGTCGCCCAAAATATAATCTTTGTATCTGTCAAAAAGTGCTTTGTCAATGTCCTTCAACTCTTCATGACTGACATGTTTGATTGAAAGCATCATCATACAATTCTGCATAATGCTGAGCCTCCTACGCAGTTGTTCAGGACCACTCGGCAAAGGCACCATTGATGAACCCTTCTTCACTGACAAGTTTCCTTTCGTGTCAAATATGGGTGTCAAGACATCTGGATCCACCTCGTCCTTCGCAATCACTTCTGACAGTGTCTCTGCCCGAAATTCTCCATTCTCCAACTCTTGAAGTTTCTTCTCTAGATATTCTTTTGCAGGTGTAACCTTGTCATCTAGCACACCATGGATCTGGCTATATGAATTTCTCAACTGCACATAATCTCCAGTAGGAATAGGTTTTGACCATTCTCTTGTATTCATCTCAGCTTCCAACTCTGATTGTCGTTTGGCCTTTGTCTGCGTGTCCTTCCATGAACATATGATTGAAGCAACCTGAGCCCTGTCTGAAAGTGAGGCCGCCGCATCCAGTCCAAATTCATCTCTCAACACCTGTATCAAATCCGCTTCGTCCCTGAAGAAGGATGAAAATTTGTTGACTGAAGTTATGCCCTGTTCGAAAAACAATGCCTGCATTCCATCTTGCACATCATTCCTCGACAATGTAAATCTGAGATCAGAACTGCCCAGCTTCAATGACTCTTCAATGGTACGAGGACCCGCTGCCATACCGACAAGTTGGATTGGTTAATGCAATATGTTGAACGACATTTACAAGGGCGACTTTTTCTCTTAAATTTTGGTCTGGAAAAGGAAGCAAAAAGTCGCCTGTCATTTTGGTACCCCACAAGCTTCTTAAATACATTCAACATATATGTAAAAACATTGAAATGAAGATTGCCACAAGACTTGCAATGCAACATTCCCAAAAGACTTTTTAAATGTCAAAGCCAAAAATAAAAGTGAAATGCGAAAACCAATTTCACTATTCTATCTACCTTTCCAAGTTCCCAACGAACATGTTGCTCACTGAAGATCACCGGTCTGTCTATGAGCCACGGACAGACATATTTAAAGTGTTCTCACGGCAATCCGGCATCTGAATGCGATTCAAAATGCTGCCTTCCAAATTTCATATGAAAGATATAAATAAATGTTCTCAAGACAATCCGGCACATGAATGCGATTCAAAGTGCTATGTATGTTTGTGCATCAGGTCAACCGAACCCATTCTCAGCGGAGAACAAGTAAATTTTTGACCACTTCCGGACCCAATGCACATCCCGGGATCTAATACTTTGATTAGTCCAGACATTTAAATTTGAAGCAACAATCAAGGAAATGCAAGAGATGAATATCAACAATGTAAAGCCCAATGTTTTCCAGAAATCTTTGTACCAGTATGCAATGCATCAATCAGACAGAGCGTCCTCAACACTATCGTCAGATGACGAGCTATCGGATGATGACTCGTCCGAACTCTCTTCACAACCCGGCCTCGAAGGCCAGCAGACCTTACACACGTGGGTGAATGCTGCCTCGCCCGGCATAGTATCGTACTCTTCTGCAGATTTAAAGCGTCTTGTACGGGCTAACCAACATCCTCCCACTACCTTGTGAAGCCTCCGACATTTGCCACTGTTGTGCACCACAACATATCCATGTTCACGCTCTTCGTCCATTTTTCTTGCACCCAGAGGTTCAGATTTGTCTTTCACCAGATCCCTCAACTTCGTGTCGTCGTCTATTTCATTTCCATCCACCAGGCCGACTTCCATCTCATGAAACTCTTCCAGCGAAATTCTGAACTCTTCCACAATTGCTTCTCTCTCTGTAGCAGCTATTTCCGTCTTCCTTGCTTCCATCCAAGAACTTGCGCTCTCTACGATGTCAATCTCGTCCAGGATTTTCGACCTATCCTGTTTCCGAAGTGCCGCCGCAAATCTTTGTTGTAACTTTGCAACCAGTCCATTGTAAGATCTCACATAGCTATCCGAAGCGTCAGGTTTCCATCTTCCCACCAAATCACGGTCCGGTTTCGACACTCCCAACATTGCCAGTCCAGTTGGTAGCGTCGCCCTTTCACTGTGCTCAGTCCAAAAGGAGACCAAGTCATCCGGCAACAATGAATCATATGTGCTCTGACTTCTCAATGCTTTTCTCAGACTGCAAGAATACGTGGCGACATCACTGTAGGACGCACACTTCCGATAAAGTTCCGTCCATTCTTCATTGAATCTCGGCAGCAAATAATCTCGATCAAAGTTTGCAGCTTCTCGTAAAAGTTCAAAACCCTGCTTCAACCATGAACCATCCCATATGTAAGCATGTTCAGATATGCATACAGGCAGCTCTTGCATTCTTTTCCCCGGACCAGATGTCTTTGTGATCCTCAGGGTCGTGGTTAAGCGTCCACCATGCATAGACAAATTTGCAGGGTGAATCTTCTGAAGGTCGTCGAATCTCAATGCGCCCCAAATTTTGACCAGCTTGGCCCAAGCCAAAATTCGCAGTCCCAAAATAGCGTTCTCAGTAACGACCATCATCTCCAATGCCTCAATGACGATCGCAGGATACCTGGGGGCCCTCCTCGGTGGTGGGCCATCTTTTGAAAGCTGCTCTACTATGTAATTCCTGATCTGGCACACCATCCTGTTTTCAGAGACCCGTTCGCCCACTTCAAAACAAGCAACTTTCTCAAACCAATGCACTGCTTTGACAATGAGACCTGGAATTGTACGACCACATGGCTCATCGAATCTTGTAAAGAGATATTCGCAAAAAACCGAAGGATGTGCTTTCCCATTGTCACCCCATGATCCCTTTCTCCATTTTTGCCAGTCTTGCCATACCTTCACATATCTTCGCAAAGTGGATGTACGAGTTTTCCCGGCCAAAGCAAGATGCAGTCTGTCTACACCAACGCAAAATTCCATGCCAGATAATGCAACTGAGTTCACTTTGACCAGCTCTTTATAAAGCTCTTTAGACCACTTGTCCCTAAGCTTTAGTTCTCTCTGTTGACGTGCATTCTCCTGTCCTTCTATGATCCTATGCTTCACACCCAATGGCCTCGACGTGTCAGCAGCATTGGAAGCTCGGCAAGAAGACGATGAAGCAGCACTCTCTGCAAAAACCGTAGCCCTAAAACCCGAATCATCTGGAATCTGCAGCTCACCAACTCTATGGTCCCCCCTCAGACGTTTTTGTATCGGCTCACTCATCTGACAATCATGTATAAGTTCCCAAACACTTTGCACATGTTCATTTTCACAAATGCATCCAAGATGATCGCAAACCTGTTGTGCAATGAGCCGTGCATCATCCAAATCTGATAAAGCCAACTTACGTTCAGTGAGTCCAAACGCCTTAAGGACCTTCCAGATTTCTGCCGTATCTATCAAAGGCATAATATCTCATTCAAATACCATAGCGCTGCACTAGTGTAGCGTGGCCCTGCCGAAACTAGAAGACCTTTTTTGTCTCCAACCCAATAGTTTGATCCACTATTTAGCAAATATAACACCGAGTGATTGTTACCATTCATAACAATACACAAGTGGAAATCATTTTCGAGAAAATGAGAAACCAAGAAAACAAGTTCTTGAATCCATTCACCTTTGAAGGTTCACACAAAACAATTTGCAAGTTCATTGAAAGTTTCACAAAAACGTTTCACCGGAAACTTCAAGGAACCAAACTTTCCAGAACTCACAAACCAGAACAGGGAACCTTAGCCAAGGAAAATAAACGGGAAACCCTTACCCGAATGCAAGGGACAAGCCGGAAGGACAATCCTTCAGAACCACAAGACCCAAACGGGAGAAGACTCCGGAGGAGAAACCACACCGAGGGAGAATGAGCAGCTTCACCGGCAAACTAATACACTATCGCAACGCGTCGCGAGAGAATACCATGCATGCCAGTGCGTGATCCATGAGTCATCATTCATGCATGACAATACAGTTGTTTCAGTTTGTTAACATGAATCCTTGCAAGCACAAATAACCAATGCCATGCAAACTTGGTGATGTCATGTATGAAACCCATGCTTGCCCATGTATGGTTCATGAAACATGCATGTTCCATGAATCATGCATGCATGAAGGAAAGAACACATGCATGTTGCACCTGTGAGCATGGGAGCCTTTGCAGTATACATGTCAGTTTGTCAATGTAAGAAAAAATGTTGCATGAATCCCATTCATGCCAAGCATGTCCCATGAAGCATGCATCATGCATGAAAGTACAGTTGTTGCAAGTGTGAACATGAATCTTTGCAAGAAATGACAGCCAATGCCATGTGAACTTGGTCATGTCATGTATGAAACCCATGCATGCTCATATATGATTCATGCATCCTGCATGTTCCATGAATCAAGCATGCATGAATGAAAAATCATATGCATGTTGCTTCTGTTTGCCTGACAGCCTTTGCAATCTATATACATGGCAGCTAGACAATGTAAGAAAAATGTTGCATGAACCCCATGCATGCCAAGCATGGTCCATGAAACATGCTCATGCATGACAAAAAAGGTGTTGTATGTTGTGGGCATGAGCCTTTGCAAGCACAAACAACCAATGCCATGAGAATTTGGTCATGCCATGCATGGAACCCATATACATGTTCATGCATGGTTCATGAGCCATGCATGCATGAAAGCAAGCATCATGCAGCTGCTACACTCATGGACATGAGCCATTGCAATCCATGCCAAATTTGCAAACACAAGAGACATTTCAAGGACATGCAGATGCCTGCATGTATGAAAACCATCTCCATCTTCATTTGAATGACTTTATATCAATACCCTAAATACTCATGCGATTCAAAAAGAAGTGCAATAGCTATTTGCAACTCTCCATTCACTAATTTTGACAAAAAGGAAATCTGAACACCCAATGCAACCTTGCTCACAATTTTCACGCGCAGCTTACAATTTCTCTGTTCAGAGTTTGGCTTTGGGTGGTAACACCACTCTGTATGGCTCTTGAACTGGTCTGTGCTGCATTGCTGCAAACATAGCCAAAGCTTCCATTACCAAAAAGGATTTGAACTTGGGTTTCAATCCAGGGTGATTCATAGCCAACCTCAGTCTCATTGAAAGCCAACCTATGAATATGCAAAGATGCATGATCATGATTGAGTAATAATGAATCCAGCATGGGCTTGAACATGTGCCCCTATTGTGGTGTAAACAGTCACATTGTGGTGTAAGCATGCACAGCAAAAGAGGTTGAAGTCTTTATTGGTCAGGTGGCTCCCAAAACTCATGTGCCCATACCATTTGCTGCTGCAAGATTGTACCAGGATGTATCTCAGAGTCATACACCAGGTCTTCTCTGCCATTAGTCAAATTGATCAAGAACGCCTTGATGAACTCAGGGCCACCCAGCTGCTGTATGACCCTGACACCAGCTGCCACAGAATGGTGGGAGGCACAAGTATCTTCACAATCTGCCATGGAATGGGCAAAAGGAAATACACAAAGCAATTTGGATCACTTGACAACAAGGCTGCAGCATATGCAGCAGATTCACAAGAAACACACTGCATGGCAGTAAATGCTTAGCCATGGCATTGCAGCACTTTCATGGTAAGCTGCATACTGTATTACCACACACCCAGCAAAAGCCTTTTTCCTTTGGGAAATGCTTTTAGAGAAAGATCAAAGTGTCCACCATGTTGGCAGAAAACATGCAGCTTCAAATTGAATGGTCAAAAATGGGAAATCTGACAAGACATGCCTGAAATTTTCAACAAGCTCAACCTCTTCATAACATTTTGACCAAACTACTTCTTCAGAATGGCCTTTTTACATTTCAACATGGTCCTAGGCCTTTTCTGACATACAGCCTTTGCTTTCAAAAAGGCTGTCTTCATGACCTTCAGATGCCTTTTCCACCACTTGGCAACATAGTAGAGCCTGCAATCATGTCAACTCATGCAAATATAGTATACACATGGGTGGTTGGCAAAAAACATCTTGGAGCCTCCACTGCTTGTCTGACCAAACACATGTCCATTTGGAGACAACTCTGCGGAACAGAGTACCTGTCTCTGGGCACAAATACTCTTGCACTTGAAGATTTGTCATGACCATACAGCAAAAAGCTTGAGCCCAGAGTCTATATGTTTGCATCAAGCGATTTCTGCTCCAGGTGTTTGTCAACATTTGCAAGTCATACATTCAGCCCAAAACACTAATCTTCTATAAGGTTGAGGCATGCATCTGCAGCATGGCACTGTTGACCACAGTTTTTGGACCACACTCATTTTCTTTGTCAATGCCAACTGTATTGTACAGCCTTTTCTCTCACCAAGTGAAGACTTTTGTCTTGCAGCTTGCCTCATTCAGCTATGTATAGGAGATGTGGTGCCTTCATGCATGGTGAAGATGCCAAACTCAAGTCACATACATATACAAAGGCATTGTACAGAACTAAGTGCTAGACCAATCATGCCTGTCTCCTTGTGTGACCCTCCACACTTCATTGTTTCTTGTGTCACCACTCAGCTCTTCAAACAAAAAATGCTCTCCCATCACAGTATGAAAAATATACCTTGCACACAATGTTGTATACTTGAAGCTGCAATCAAGATCTCAGATGCACAGGCACCAAAATTCTGTAAGTATCTTCTGTAAGCTTGCACCATGAAACTGCACTGAGACTTTGTGAAGTATCAATAAGCACTGCATCATCCACCTTCTTGCAAGTTGCATGCCCTTGATGCTTGTTGAAGTCTTGTATTTCCCACAGAGACACCAATGAGACATCTTATCATCAAAGCTTGCATGAAACCAAATGTGCGCAACACAAAGCTCAGAATTCTTCAGTACCTCTACATCTTTTCTCTGACACTTTCCTGCAGGATCAAGAAATGCACTGTTGCATGTTGCAGAATTTACAGGATTTCTTCCAAATTGTTGTTTCAAAAAATCTGCAAGCTTTCTTGGTACTGGTGACTCCTTTTCCAGTCTTGCCTTGCACTGGAAAGAATTAGAGCCTTTCAACTGGGCTAGGTCGTGGCAAATGATCTCCTGCAATATGGAAGTTTCAAATCTACTGGTGTTACAGATGTTTTCAGCGTACCTCTTGGCAACCTTATGCTTTCGCTCCTGAACAAAACAGCTGGGTAGCATCCTACCCAGGCCCTTTGCTTCAAACTTTTTGACATGAAAGCGAAGGTGAAGCAACCAGTGGAATTTGGTAGTCATGCTGCTCAGCAAACTGCATGCCAAACAAGCTTGGAGAAAACTAGCAACTGAATCTTCCAATTGGTCACATGATACAATTTGGAGTGGTATAACCTGAATGAGATCAAGTAAGTCTGCCATGGCAGAATAAGCTGCAATGTGTTTTGCACACCCACCTGCTCTCAAGACCACATGCTGGAAGAAAAAAGCTAACAGTGGATATAGACTCAGGGCCTCACCAGCTGAACACTTGAATACACCTGCTTGTTTGTTTGCCTTCCTGTGCTTCTGTGAAAGCAAATGGGAAACATTTGACTTGTCACCAGGCAAAACCCAAGTTTCAATGCGTGATTGAGCCATCTGGTAGGCATTGACTCTAACGGAGGCATAATTTCATCCATCACCAGCTGTGTCATGATATTGAAAACTCCTGTCACAAAGAAAGTGTGCATCCAATCATGTGTGAACATTTCTCTTGGAAGAAGGGCACTGCCAAGCAGAGGGTCCCAAGGCAGGGATTGCTTGCAAAAATTGAATCCAGTCGCTTGTTGCCACAAAGCAAAATCATCATGTGACATGGTTGTATGATTTGCAGCAATTCTTTCAATTGTGCTTTGAAGTGATTTGTCAGTAGACTGGAGAATGGAAGACAAATCAAAACTTTTGCTTGTCAAAGCACCTCCTTCAATGCCAGACCTACTTGTCACCAAGTTTTGGCAGCACAAACAAAATCTTGTTCCACTGACCAAATAGTTTTTTGTGCAAGCCCATCCTGTAAGAAGTAACCTAGCTTGAAAAAGAGTTTCAATTCTGAGGTTGAGTTCTTGAGGACTATGCCACTGTCTTGCACATAACATAATTCATTGCGAAAGACCATTTTCAGCAAAGCTGACATTACTTGACTCATGCCTCCACAAACATCAGCAATCAAAGAAGATCTTGTGGCAAGGCAACATATCCAGATCTCTTCTTTTGAGAGCTGAATGGGGCCCACTTCTGCAAATGAAAAATACACCAACTGCATCTTCCTTGTTGTGTCACTCCCCAATGGATTACAAGCCACAACTTCATCATTGTATGCAATCAAATGCCAAGGAGCAGTTGCTGATGGATTGCGTTTATTGGCAGTGTCATGGAGTAGACCAATCATGCTGCTTTCATCCCTGTAGCAAGCATCACGCAATGACAAAAGTTTGCACATGGAATTTGAATTGTGCTGCCATTGGCGCATTCCAGTGAAATTGAAGTAAGTAATGGCCCATAAGCGGTGTACTTGCTCAGCAAGTGGTCTCTGGCTTGTTGAAAATGTTTTCTCTGCTTCAATTGTGGCAACCCCTGCTCTTCAATTTCTTGCAAAATACTTGACAATGCAGATCCACTAACATGTGGCAATGACCTTCTGAAAGTCTCCCGGTGGACCAAATGTGCATCTCTCTTTGGGGTGCCATCATTGCTTTTTCTTTTGGGCATTGTGAAGTAAAAGGCAAATGAAGTTGATGAATTGCGTGGCCTTGTGAAGTCACATGATGAACATCAAATGCATGACATGCATGACTCTTGCTATATGTTTATTTTGCCATCCACAATGAATCAAATTCATGAAGAGGTGGAAATTGGGGCTGCAGTATCCATATCAATATTCAGAAATCACATGGATCCAACGCATGCATGGCTGGTAATTTGGCAATGCTTGATCTAAACACCTTTGAAACACACATGTAAGAAACATGAAACCAAGCATGAATCAGAATTGGGCATGCGTGCTCCAAACATCTTACATGAAATGAAAATTGGATCAAACTTATGACAATCTAATGCTTCAAGCAACAAACAAGGAACTCATGAAGGTACATTTACCAAATGAAAGCAGCCACATTAGACACACTGTTTGCATGACATGAATCTGCCATTTCATCATTCATGTTTGGCATTGTCACTGCATGACAGCATCACAGCATAGTAGGTCCCTATATACGTCATATTTCATGCCCATAGATGTTCATGGTAGACTTTCTGTCATGATCATGGTTGTAAAATCTTTCTTGAGCATGCTGACCTTTTTGAACTGAAGCGCCACTGGTCTGCAAGCTACACATGATCACATGACTATTGCATGGGTTCAATCTAAGATCACTTTACCCCTACAGTGAGATTCCCATACATTGCATGTCGACAGCTCACTCATTGTACTTCTTGTACCATTTTTCAGCAGCCTTCTTGTGGGCAGCTCTGCCACATGCCAAAGCTTCTTCTCTGGTCTTTCCACACTTCAAAGCTTGCTCCCTGGCTGAATGATAGTGTTTGCTCTTCCAGCTTTCTTTGTTCCTTGTGTCCCATGTACTATCAGGAGATGGGCAGTCATATATTTAAACTTGCCTTCACTTTTTGAGATGCATGCACCTGGCCTTTTCATACCTTTGCCTTTGCTTTGTTTCCCTTTGCCTTTCTTTCCTTTGCCTTTGGATGTGCTTTCTGCAGTACTACCTTTCTTTGGCTCCTGCTTCTTGGTGCTTCTATTCTTCAATGCTGGAAGCAAATTGCACCATGCCATTCATGTTCTGCATGCCATTCATGCCCTGCATGCAATTCATGCCCTGCATGCCATGAGCATAACGAGTGCCACATGTTCCACTTTGGTCAGCATTGCCAGCCTGTGTTGAGCTTCTTTCCAATGCATCAGAGGTTGCATCTTGCTGGTGCTTCTCAATGGAACTATCCTCAACAGTGATTGATATTCTTCGGGCTTGTGCAACATTGGCTTGGACTCTTTGTAGCTCTTCAACAAGAATTCATCACCTAGCAAAATAGGATCGTCGGGGTAGGAGTTGATATACTTCAATGGTGTTGCATGACATTGTGGTGTTGTCATAAATGACAGCTTCACATCCTGAACCAGCTTGTGAATAATGCTTGGTTCAGGAACCACTATCAAAGAGCTCAAGATGCAAGCCACAGCTGACCCCACAGACTTTTCTGCAAGGGAAACTAGTCCCATGCTTTTTAGTCTGCAACAAATGCATCTTATCTTGGCATGATAATTTGCACTTGTTTTCAACAGGTCCCAATCAGATGCAGTCAAATAGGCTGGCAAATTGATGTACTGTGGTTTGACTGTAAATGTCATGCCCTCAGGTCTTTGAGGGCTTTTGTTGTCAGACTCAAGTACAGCATCAAGTTTTGCCTTGATCATATCTTTCATGAAAGGGCCGTCGGTGCCAAAGGAAGGATCACTTCGGAGGACGACATTGCGCACGTGTCCCTTGGGGGCCTTGATCATGTTGCATCAGTCAGACTTCACGTCCTGGTGAACCAGACTCTCTTTAGCTAGATCACGCTTTGGGATTCAGGGAATGATGTCAAGTCTTCTAACAATATGACGACAATCATGCGTGGGCAAAAACAAGCCAAATCTTGGGCTGTTACGTGTATAGATGGGACGCCCATGACACAATCGCTGTTGTGCCTCCATATGTTTGAATACAAAAATAATCCGACTGTGATGCTGGGGAGGCGCATCGTGTGCAAGTTATGTTCCATGATATGTTTAGATATGCCTGCATGATCATTGGACATTTGAAAAACATCACACAAAAAAGTATCACAACATGTCGGAATATTGGACGCTGGGAATGCGCATCTTGTGCTAGTTTTTTCATTTGGAGTGAGTTTAACATATACAGCTGTGCACAATGATCATGTGAGCTGTCTTTATTGTCTTTGCCTTTTCAT
>OMLO01002177.1_pt1 | contig 15622 bp, 6 predicted proteins | sample 1674811 | NCBI WGS metagenome assembly OMLO01 (sample SAMN06265003, study PRJEB25207) | coral metagenome | isolation source: Coral host | place: Mexico:La Bocana,Puerto Morelos, Mexico | collected 2008-11-13 | reverse complement strand
ACATCCTGGTCTGACAAATTCTCTTGAAACCCTTACAGAGTCATCTCAGAGTTTAGAACCTCTAGCCATCTTGTTGTCAGGAAACCAATCCATTTTCCAAAGGACATTTGAATTTGACATTTGACTTGTTTACCTATGTTAGATTCATTCAAGACATTGACAGTTTGATACAAGTATTGTAATTGTTAAGATTGTATTGGTACTAATTTATTAACTGTTCTGAAATAGAAGCTCATGGAGGGACATGTCATGATGTCATGATAAATTAGCATAATTGAGCATGTGCATGCTCGAAAGTAGTTGTTCTTATGATCAGTTATCATGTTGTAGTTTCACTAAAAAGCAAAATTAACAAACCATGAGGATAAAAGTTGATTCTTACCTTGACAGTTTGTGCTATAATCTTGGACAAAATAATATAACATCTAGACCACCCTTCCCCCCGCTCGGCAAGTGAGCACCCTTGAACAAAACAAATTCTTAGCAGTGGGGGCGGGGGTAGGGTAGAAGAAATTGTTATCCATGTTTAATGAATAAATTAATTAATTAGAATTCATAGCGTCATTTATGAGCTAAAAATTATTTTCTTTGTGTGTGACAGATCAGTTAGGAGGTTATGTTTTTACAAACACACAACCCACTCTCGATTTATTTTGACTTCGGTACTGAGTTGTCAAGCGAGAAACACCACAAACTCAAAATAAAGTAACACTAATTTTATTTCTTATTCAAGATAACCTGTGTTTTCATGCTTAAATGCATCATTACAATAGAATCCTATGTCATACCAGTTTTAGCTGGCAGGCCTCTAGTATCGATGTTGCTATATATGCAAACACTTGTCACAAATTCAATTTGAACTCTCAAATAATTTCATCCATGCTCACAAAAATTCGAAAATAGTACTGAAAAATATCATTTCTGTTTCAAGCTTAGTATAAAGTTTCCCTCATAAGTTTCGATGTAAATTTAACAACGAAAATGTTTCCTTCTGATTATAAGTTTGTACACACATGGTAATATTTTGTGTTCCTAAACCTAATGCTCTGAAAGAAAAATGATGACACTTATCATAAGTTAGAGAGGGCAACGTCTCACTCAAACATCTGTATACAATGGTTTTCCCTGTCAGACACAACAATTCGGCCGTCACTTAGAACTGCTACAGAGCATGGAGATTTCAACTCTCCTAAATTGCTGCCATATGTTCCAAACTTGCCAACGAACTTTCCATTTAGTGTAAATACTTGTATTCTATAATTACCTGAATCACAGACCATCAGGTGTCCTGACTTGTTCACTGACAAACAACGGGGATTATTAAACTCCCCGTCCCCTCCACCCTGCTTTCCAAACTTGTACTGAAAGTTTCCATTCCTATCATAAACTTTCATACAATGTTCATCTTTGTCTGACACTATGAGATATCTATCACACTGAACACAGTGGAGCGGAAAAGTAAAAGAACCCTGCCCACCTATCTTCATGAGAAACTTGCCGTCAGGAGAAAAGATCTTGATCAGTTTGTTACCTGCATCAGCAACAATGATATTGCCATCACTGTCTACAGATAAACCTAAGGGATTAGAGAACTTCCCACCAAATGAACTTACGTAGTCACCCTCCCCACTGAAAATCTGGACCCTAAAATTACCTCTGTCAATCACGAAAATATTTCCATTTTTATGAAATGCTATTCCCATCGGGATGTTAAGTTCCCCGTTTTTGTAACCTTCCCGACCAAAGGATCGTAAGTAATTTCCATTACTACTGAAGATTTGAACCCTGTGGTTCTGAAAATCGGTTACCGCTATCTCGTCCCTGGCATTCACTGCCACCCCCCAGGGACACTGAAACATTCCGACAGAGAAACCTTGTTTTCCAAAAGATAAAACAGGTCTGACCTGAAATGGCTGTACTTTAACAGTGAAAGGACTGCCGAGAACATGTCCTCCGTTTACTTTTACTGTCACTTTGTATCTACTTTGTTCTTTTGGAGAATAAGTGATCTTGTAGCTTCCATCGTTATTGTCATTTATTCGTATTTCCGTCGCGCATTCTCGTCCTTGTTCATCCCTGATCTCTACCGTGACACCGTCATGTTTGTTGTAACACTGTGTCGCTTGAGCGTTTCTTGTCGTCAGAACAAATTGTGCTTCACCTCCAACAGTTCCTTCCTCGAGTCCTTTGCCTGCAGCGATGCACTGACTTGCTTTTGTTTGGTGCAGAATTTCCAAAGAACCAATTTCTTCAGTGTTGACAGCGGTCAGCAACTTTTCATTTTCCACGAAAGCCAAACACACTAGAAGACCTTCAGGGTCACCATCAATTGGCTCGGTTTGATCAACCCTTTCGAAGACTATCTCCAATGATTTCATAAGTTGTGCAACTTCAGCGCTTATACTTCGTGTTAAAAGTTTTTCAGCCTTTCCTATCGATGATTGTATGATCGCTATTTGTTGTTCGACCTTGATCTTACGCCTTGTTAGACTTTCAAGCGATTTGCTTGTTTGGTTGTCCACGGCTGAGAAAATCTTTTGCTTCTTCTCTTCAATAACAGCAATCAAATTGTCAACAATGTTTTGAACATCTCTCTTCACGTCTTCGCCTTGTTGTACGAGCTTAGCGTAGCCTTCATCAAGCTGACGAATTACATTCATCTTTGCTTTTAAATTGTTCCTCTGTGTTTCCACCACAGATTTCATCTGAATCTTCTGCCTTTCTACTTCTTCCTCGATTAAGTTCAGAGTATGACCTCCGTGTTCCAACAGGACACAAGTTTGGCAAACTGCCGTTTCACAGTTCTTACAAAAGAATTTCAGTTCTTCTTTCGTATGCCCTTGCTTAGGGCAAAGAGATGGTCGCTTTAAAACATCTTCATAGTCCTTGTCTTGAAAGTCTTTGAGCGCGAGAACACGGTGATCTTTATTGCCTTTCATGATGTTGTGCCCAGTTACGCACTCTTGACAATAAAATATACAACATTGGAAACAGTAAGAAGTCTCGGAGCTCTTTTTCAGGTCACAATTTCCACATTTTACTGGACTGCGTCTGCACTCTTTGATAGCCAGCACATCAATCAAGCCATTCAGATAAAAACTGGTCGGAAGATCTTTCAGATCGCCACTTTCAGGTACTCTGCTAACGGCTTGACATTTCGGGCATCTGATGTTCTCGCAGCCATGGCTCATCCTATGCCATTGTTTCAAGCAGTGCAGACAGAAACTGTGTAAGCATGGCAGCTGTTTCGGATCGGTAAATATGTCCGAACACACCGAGCAAGACACTTCTTCACGGAGATTATGGAGCAACGTTTTGATGTCCATGTCGTCTTTAGAAACAAACATGCAAAGCAAGGTCTTCGCGGAATATTTGTTTTTTCATTGATGACCTTCGGTTTCTGATTCTAAGGAATGTAACAAAGCCGCACCTAGTTTCGCTGACAGATCTACAGAAGCCACTAAAAGGCATTTTAGGACGACCCTGTCAAAGAATCCATGCAGAAGGTACCACCCCCCCTCCGCCCCCCCGAAGTCAAGACACAACTTAGAATGAGGGGAGACCTCCTCGGGGTATATCAGATCTTTCACAGATTCTACGTATACCCGCACCATTTTCGTTTGCCGTTCCTTGCATTATTGCATTGAGTGATTTCTTTTTTTATGGTTTTATCATGTATTTTCATTGGGAGTCCTTGTCTGTCCACAGTCTCCTTATTGCGATCTCGACAAGATATTCTGGATTTTTGCCTATTGTTTGTGGTCACGCGTTTTGCATGTGACATTGAGCAATCCTTGAGTTTCATCTGAGGTCATTACCATGTACATTTAGCAGACGATCGGTCAACCAGCCGGTTGCTTTACTCTTTGTTGCTACACCGTGCTGACGAGACCTAACCAGGTCGTAACAGCTGTTCACGGTTGCAATTCTTGGCTTTCAGTTTGGACTTTATCATGTCGTTGTCCCGTTCAGAGCTTTGCTTTGCTTCATTTGTAAATTAGGACGCATGTTAACAACTGAATCTAACTGACACAAAAAGACAAACAACAAACCACAAAATCTTTTATTTCACCTCAGAGTTAGAAATATTTTCTTTCAATGTTATAGACTAAAAACTAAAATGGAAGGGGTGCTAGCTATCCGAAATTACTCAAGAGTTAAGAATATCAGGCAGCCAGAAAACACAGACAGAAACCTACAGTTAGCCTGATATATAGTAGAAGTTTCCTTTCTATTTTCCATGAGCAAGCGAGCGAGCCTGGGGAGATGTGTGAAGGGGTTAGAAAAATAGGGGAGGGGTGGGGAGGAAAAAAATCGTTTTTTTTATTTTTTTGCCTCACCTCCCTCCCTTCCTCTTAATTTTAGCACTCGCTCGCAGTTTCGTTCCCAAAGTTCGCTGCTTTCGGAAATGATCACCTGCAATGTAGGCTACGTAAAGTTCATGGTCAAATCAACGTTATCCCGATGGAAGGCGAAGGAGAAATTCAGCTGTTTCGAGAAAATTTATTCTACAAATCGAAAAAAACTCTTGTTTTTAGGCCATCATAGTTTTATTAAAAATATAATACAACCAGCGGTGATAAACATTGAAGTCCAACCCATTTTAATATGAAACTTGACGTTTCGTATCCCAGTCTACATACATTTCCAAGTTGACCGTTGCATAAAAACTACATATCGCAAATATTAGAGGTCTGGAACGTAGACTAAGAAAAACGATCAGCACCAGTAGCTGCCTAGATATGATGAGGAGTAACAGCTGATAAAGCAACAACTTCTCACTACTGACATCGACATTGAGGACATTAAGGGAAGGCTTTAGTTCGTGAATGCCGGAACAGGGTCTCTTTAGTTTTGCAATGAGTCAGTTTTGCCGGACGCTAAAATGTCAAAATGATCCCATTTTATGTTGTGACCAGTGGTTTTCACGTGATTATCTATGGCTGATCAATGATCACTTTTAGCAAGGGCTTTGAAATGTTCTTGGTAAGTTACAGTTTCGGTAATCTTTCGGGTTTTCCAGGGGCAAGTCATTCGCCTACCGCCCAACCCCCATAACCTGGATGGCCAGTGGTTTTCTGTCAGAGTTTTCCTTCCCTTAGGGGGTTTATATGGCTCCCAAGCCGGTGCTGGTTTAGTCTGGACCCTCAGCGCGCAGTCCAATCCAGCATGTGCCAGGAGCACAAGGATCCCGCCGACATAGCCCTGGGGGTGGTAAGGTCACTCAAGCCTCTTCGCCACGACAAGGTCAGAGGAAGTCGAAGACGTCTAAGACTTTGTTTACCTGGGCGCGACTGTGACAAAAGTGAGTGGTGGTACAGAAGACATCAAGAAACGCCTAAAGTAGGCACGAGGAGCATTTTTTTGAAACGGAAGAAGATCTGGAATAAACGGAGCATTGGTCTGAACACAAGAATCAAACTGTTTAAGACCTTGGTATGACTAGGCCTATTGTATGGATGTGAAGCATGGAAACTAACAACAGCTAAGAAGAAGAAACTGGATGCATGGATTTCAATTCACATGCCTGAGACGGATTCTAAGAACTGGTTGGCCGCAATGCATCCGAAACGACACAATTCCCTAATTAACTGGCGTAAAGAAGATCAGTAATGAATAGTACCATTTAGCATTGCTGCATTCTCTTTTTCGTTTTTGTGGGACAACCTTTGTCGAAACAGTGTGGAACATTTCACTCGAAAATAATTTAAATCAGATGCAATGAAATCCAACCATATTCGTTGTTCAACTAGGAATCATCTTGTACTTTCCGTGAATATTTTGTTTTAACCAACCCGGGCGTCGAGTTTTTATTAAACAGACTGGACAAAGCTGTTGAACAGTGTTTTTTCGCTGTATTAATCAATTTGAAAAAAGGAACAGTAATAAAAAATCACGCTGCTTGTCTTAACTTATACGTATACATCATTAATAAACTATGAAAGGATTTTCAAAATTTAAATAATCAGTCGGCCAATGTGTACTTGTTTATATATTTATTCATTCCTTTATTTCTGTGAAAATAGTTAATAAATTTAGTTATATGAATTGATTAATTGCTTAATATTTTATGTATTATTTTATGTCATCTGCAATCCGTCCACTGTCGTCCACATGACCATACTCACCCTCTGTTTATATGTTTATGGAGACTTTCATACGACTGTCCTTGTCGGGAACATCGTTTTGTGTTCTAAGGCGAGACACTATACTCTAACAGTTCTTTTCTACACCCAGGTGTACAAATGGGTGACGGCGAACTTAATCCTGGGGGTAGCCCTGCGATGGACAAGGATCCCATCCAGGGAGGAGTAGAAATACTCCTAGTCGCTTCATGCTGCAGAAACTGAGAAAAGCTCAACCATTGTTACCTCATACGACTGATACTGTTCGCCTCGTGTGCAATTCATCTCGTGGTCATGCGTCGGAGTTTATGAGAAATCGTGAAAATTTCGAAATTCTCAAATTTCTTTCGCTTGCCAATTAAACGGTGGGTATTACCAAGAGACAATCTGCAATTTTTTCACAACTCTGAAAGGTTGACTAAGATTTCTCGGTTACGAGGTTACTGACCATATGTTATGAAAAAGTCGAGGCATGCTCGTCGAAAATTGAAACCCCATAGCAGACATCTATCTGGGCGTGGCTCAAGTTTTTTTTTGACCACTAAAAGATACCAGTTAAAACAGAAATGACAGCCGTTTTGTGAAATTTTTTCTTCAAGGGAAACATACAAAAGGTACCTTGAAGTCTAAAATAGTGGCATGTCTTCCTGAACACTCTACATGAGACCAAATCTGTCATTTACACCCTAAGGGGGACAACGAGCATCTGTGACCTTCTCATATGGGAGCCTCATGCGGAGCTCTTCTATGGGGTTTGGAATCGAAAAATCTTAGTAAGTTTGTGAGAAACTATTTGTATGAAAATGTATGTTTCCTGTGCGTTCATTCTCATGAAAATCAAGTCATTTTCATGTGAGACGTTTTGAACAAGCACTTGCACTGAAAAAGAGTCAAATAGCAATTTGGAATTCGCAGTAAAGTCTGCATACGTACCAAGTGACCCATCAGGCCTACATTTATCCCAGTTCCTGTAGTATAAAGTGCCTAGGAGTATTTCTACTCCCCCCTGCATTGTATCAAAGGGTTACCCCTCAAAAAGTCCATTACACAAACTCTATGAATTATGATCTAATAATGATCCACAAAGCCAACAAACAAACATGCCCTAAAGAACAACAAGGATTTGAATCTTCCTTCTTGTCTATCCCAAGCTTGTTTTTTAAAAATTTACGATAGGAAGTAACACCGAAGGGGCCTTCATGTTTTTCGGAAATGTAGACGTAATTTCTGGCCAATATGCCTATTAAAGACTGTTTTCTGGGATGAAGGGCAAATAGAATAACATGCTGTGGAAGTTTGATTCCATGTCAAGAAGTAAAATCGATCCAAAATACTTTACTAAAATCACATTCAACAAAGAGTCAAGATGGGTCAGTGTTTGGCTACCACTGCAAAGCTAACATTTGTGGTTCTCTGTTTTCTTATCTCTAAAGAGTCTACAGAATGTTGTGGTTAATATTAAATTGAAAAACTTACATTCTGACAACGATCAAGAGTTAGTTTGAAAGGAAGCTCATAAATATCAGGCTAATTATAATTTGATAATAAATAATGGGGGTCACTGAGCTCAGTTTTGAGTTATAGCACTTAAAGCTAAATTAAAGGGTGTTTTAGGAGGTCAAATTGTTGCTATGGTTACCTGTTGTATTAAAAGGATGACCACAACTTGTTAAACAAGTATTGTAGCATAACTTGTTAAACAGTACAAGTTCTAGTACTCATCTTCAAAGTATAGGTCTTAGAAAAGTGCTGGAAACTGTTGCCAGCCTCCTTAAATTGGACATGGATATTGGCAAAAACTTGTTTACTTTAAGTTATGTCAAACAGAAGCAATTTGATTTTAGCTTGCTTGTATATGGCAATCTATACAAAGAAAAGCATTTCCTTCAATATTACCATAAAAGAATCATTTCAGAGAGTTTTGTTTCAATCTTGAACCAAAAGTGAAGGGGATAATTTTATTTACAATTCACAGGTTGTTTGAACATAACTATGTCCGTGGGGAGGGGAAAGGGAAGTAATAAAGTTTTTAACAAAGAGTGTTTTGAGAGGAAAGGCTTTGCTTTCATATACATGTAGCTTCTAGCTTGAATCCCACTACAATCTTGGACAAAATAAATGAAACATCTGGACCACCCCTCCCCCCATTTCAATGATGCCAAAATGGCACGTTTTTGCTCCTTTGCGCCTTCATCATTGCTTTGGGGGGGGGGAGGGGGTTAATTGTTCCTTTTTATTCTGTCCAAGATGGCAATCTTGGACAAAACAAATGGAACATCTGGACCACACCTCCCCCCCATTTCAATGATGCCAAAATGCCACGTTTTTGCTTCTTCGCGCCTTCATCATTGCTTTGGGGGGGAAGGGGGTTAATTGCTCCTTTTTATTCTGTCCAAGATTGTAGGTCTTATTTTTTGGATAAATAATCAATTAATGGTTGAAATCCCTGTCCAGTTTACACATTGACTCCCATGCCTCCAGTAAATGACATCATCACCTTTGACCAAAATTGGCATCAAGTATACTCAATAACAATTCAAGTTCTGCAGCAGGAAAAAGATTTTTCCAATGATATCTAGATCAGATGGTGATCAGCTTTCTGGAGCCTGAGATATGCATGAAAATGCTCAGATATATGAGTAAAAAACTTGTAGCAAAAATTTCCTGCGACTACACTTAGCTACTCCATGGTAAGAATTGCCCATGGAAAAGAATTTTGTTTTACTAGAAGCAAGCCTAAAAAATTAAACAAAACCTGAATAGCATAAAGACAAAGTTTGATTTCTGTGCATGCCCCAGACAAAATGTTGCAAAAAGTGGTGCCAGTGAAAAGAAAACCCTGCTATCATGTCGCAAATGCCTTTTTGAATAGATTAAAGCTAATTTGGCTCACTGACTCACCAGACTGAAAATCTCCAAAATGTTAAAAAAAAGTGTGTTTCTGGCAAAAAGCTCTGGGAGTCAATGGGTCAACTCTTATAATACGTCCATCCGGAAGTAATCCAGTGACACTGACCCTTGGTCCACAGAGCCCCACTATGGACTGGGTCAGCAGTTTACAGACTACACCTGCAGAGCCCCTCTGTGGACCACCCCCAAAAATAGAATAAAAATAATAAAGATACCTCTTAGGGGCTGTCTGATAGAACGTTAAATGTTATGTCGCCCAAATGTAACAGACTTGGGACCAAGTTATATGCAAAGCATGAGGTTAAGATGGCTAGATATTGGCTGAATTCTGTTTTTTTTGGCGTGTTTATGGACAGAGACAGAGTGAAGGTTTACAAACTAGCATAAAACAAACGAGGCCAATATCCAACCATCTTGACCGAAAAAAACTTGGCCAATAAAGAACTTAAGATGGTTTTCAGGGAAATTTTCCTCTGTCATTTTGTTTAGCCTGTTGGTTTGTGGACTCGTGAACTGGTAGGTTTGTGGGTTCATGGACTCATTCCAGGTTTCACAGTTTGCTCAGCGGAATTATAGATACAACAAGCAAATGACCTCAAACACATATTGAACCATGAAATGAAGGTAAGAACTTCCTTTCTTTTTGCCATCCCCACCTCTGTATGCCTAAAACGGCTTTTAGATGTTATTTTGGGAGCTTAAAAACCCTGTCTGTTACATTTGTGTAGTGTAATGACTGAAACTTCATTTGATATTTTACCAACAAGGGAAATCTATTGGACAACCCACAAGTGAAATCTTTATTTATTATCTTTATTCCTTTTTTGATGGTGTTCCATAAAGGGGGTCTGTAGGGGTAGTCTGTGGATCAGTCTGCAGGGTACTCTGTAAAATCGGTCCCAAAAGGGGGTCCATGGACTGGGGTTTAGTGTTTTTGGGTTTGGAGACAAGCCCCCTAGCTTAATGGAATACAACAATAAGGTACTACAAATTGTAGTGTACGCAGGTGAAATAGCAATTTTTTTTCTTGGTAATAAAAAATCATGGTATGTTATTCCTATATAACTTGGTAATTGTTTGTGCTAATCTCACTAACAATGCTGTAATATTAATAAGGATTGCAGATATGTCTCTTCTAAAAGATTTTTGCAATCTTCATAGAACATACTTATCAAGTATCAAGCATTCTCCTCTCCATACCATAATTATTTCAAGTTTTGATTTCAATCGGTTTAAATCTCTCATTCCTAGAAGCAAAAACAAACTCTACATCACCATCCACCATGCACCTGGCTTATGTTTGACACAACTGGACAGTATATCTCACTCACAATAGTAAATCTACACAGTCTCTTGGACTTAATGTCTTTAATAAGAGGCTAATGAGGATGTGCTGCTGGTTGGGGTCACATTTTCATGACTGGAGTGACTATAATGGGGTCGCATTTTTAATTAATAGAGTTACGTTCCTAGAATGGAGTTGCAAATTTTCGCCTGTTTGGGGTAAGCAGGGTTTCAAAATGGGAAGAATCTTGGATAAAAGATCGGAAAGCTGTTGTTTATTAAATTTAATGATAAGCTTGCATTGACCGCATTACATAACATTACATTAGTTGATATAACCAAATTACCTTAAATTTCCTGTCATTCACACTACCCTTCTTTTGTATTCCATGCAGTTCGACCAGAGTGAAAATTTCTTCACAGATAGTATGCAAGTCAACCTACATGTATGATCGAGTAGATATCCTGCGAAATATTTTTGTGACGAATGTACAAAGCCCGGAGAGGAGGGGGGATATCCGGGTTAATGTTTGCTGGGTATGTGCTGCTGGCCTCTCAGTGCCCCTAGCCCATTATAGTCTAGTTTTTGGCCAATCATATACCCCATCTTAGTCACTTTTTGGAAAATGTAATTTTTGCAATCCCAACTTCCTTGCTTTTCTATTTATGCATCTACCTTGTCATGAAATGAAAAGATAAGACAATTCGAATTTCTCACTTGCAGTAAGGCTATTTTAAAATAAGCTTGCAAATTAAATCACAGCCAGAATTCAATGTGTTTCTAACAAATAAAACAATAGAAACAATGAAACCATATATTAACAAGAACTTAAGCTTACCTTGGCCGCCACAAGAAGAGAAAGCAAATGGAAACTGTATCAATTCTTTTTACCTCACCGACCGTGCTGTTGTGACCGATACATGACCACAGTCATAAAAACCTCTACCAGCTTTCATCTACGTGTGAGCAAAATCGGACAGGCAGAAAACAACATATTTACCAAAACACATGAAACCAAAGGTCCTCGACAAACTCTCGTACCCAGGCTGCCCATTTATCGGGCAAAAATGTAAGCCTTTCTAGCCCCCCCCCCCACCTCGTCAAGTCAGCGCTCTTGAACACCAATTCTTAGCAGGGGGTAAGAGGAGTAGAAGAAATTGTTTAATCTATGTTTAATGAATAAATTAATTGAAATTGATGGCGTCATCCATTAGTCTCCTCCGCAGCCGTTATTTGGGTCGTCACGCAACGCTTCTTGCGTGACGACGCAAATAACAGCTATCATCCATGAGGTAAATATTATTTTGTTTGTGTGTGTGACAGATCAGTTAGGAGGTTATGCGTTTACAAGTACACAGCTCACTCTCGGTTTATTTTGACTTTGGTACTGAGTTGTCAAGCGAGAAACACCACAAACTCAAAATAAAGTAACACTAACTTTATTTCTTATTCAAGATAACATGTGTCCTCATGATTAAAATAATAATTCATCATTACAATATAATCCTATGTCATACCATTTTTAGCTGGCAGGCCTCTAGTATCGATGTTGCTATACATGCATACGATTTTTATTACAACTCCCAATCTGGGCATTTCAGTCAGCAAAATTTAACTACAATATTATATCAAAATAAGCCAATATACACTAGAGCTAACACACACAAGAGCTTCATTTATATATTCAAATTAAAATTACAAATTTTTCCCATGCATAGTTTTTCCACTTACTATACAAGCATATTGAGAAATTTTGTAAATCAGTCAATTGACTAATTTTAAGTACAATCCTTATCAAAGATTGCTTCTCAATCACCTGCAGCAAAATCAACATCGCCCAAATTTAATATAAATGTCGTGACGCCTTGTATCCTTGAAAAAGAAAAATAGTTCTAGTTTCTGAATCAAATATACTAGCTTAATTAAAACCATAACACTGGGAACATTGAACATTTTGGAATAATAAACACTTGTCACAAATTCAATTTCAACTCTTAAATATTTTCATACATGCTTATAAAAATACGAAAATAGTAAAAATATCATTTCTTCTTAAAGCTTAGTATAAAGTTTCCCTCTTAAGTTTCGATGTAAATTTAACAACGAAAACGTTTCCTTCTGATTTTAACTTTGTACACAAATACTAATATTTTGTACTCCTAAGCCTAATGCTCTGACAGAAAAATAATGACACTTATCATAAGTTAGAGAGGGCAACGTCTCACTCAAAAATCTGTATACGATGGTTAGAGAAGTCAGACACAACAATTCGGCCATCACTTAGAACTGCCACAGACCATGGAGATATGAACTCTCCTAAATAGCTGCCATATGTTCCAAACTTGCCAACAAACTTTCCATTTAGTTTAAATACTTGTATTCTATGATTACCTGAATCACAGACCATCAGGTGTCCTGACTTGTTCACTGACAAACAACAGGGAAAAACAAACTCCCCGTCCCCTCCACCATGCTTTCCAAACTTGTACTGAAAATTTCCATTCCTATCGTAAACTTTCATACAATGTTCTTTGTTGTCTGACACTATGAGATATCTATCACACTGAACACAGTGGAAAGGAGAAGTAAAAGAACCCTGCCCACCTATCTTCATTAGAAACTTGCCATCAGGAGAAAAGATCTTAATCAGTTTGTTGCCTGTATCAGCAACAATGATATTGCCATCACTGTCTACAGATAAACCAAGGGGATTAGAGAACTGATAATCAAGGCTTCCCTTCCCACCAAACCAACTTACGTACTGACCCTCCCCACTGAAAATCTGGACCCTAAAATTATCTCTGTCAACCACGAAAATATTTCCATTTTCATGAAATGCTATTCCTCTCGGTCTTTTAAGTTTCCCGTATAGTTGACCTTCCCGACCAAAAGATCTTAAGTAATCACCATGACTGCTGAAGATTTGAACTCTGTGGTTCTCCTGATCAGTTACAGCTATCTCGTCCCTGGCATTCACTGCCACCCCCCAGGGATTCTGAAATATTCCTACAGAGGAACCTTCTTTTCCAAAAGTTAAAACAGGTCTGACCTGAAATAGCTGTACTTTAACAGTGAAAGGACTGCCGAGAACATGTCCTCCGTTTACTTTTACTGTCACTTTGTATCTACCTTGTTCTTTTGGAGAATAAGTGATCTTGTAGCTTCCATCCTCATTGTCATTTATTCGTACTTCCGTCGCGCATTCTCGTCCTTGTTCATTCCTGATCTCTAACGTTACACGGTCATGTTTGTTGTAACACTGTCTCGCTAGAGCGTTTCTTGTCGTCAGAACAAATTGTGCTTCACCTCCAACAGTTCCTTCCTCCAGTCCTTTGCCTTCAGCGATGCACTGATTTACTTTTGTTTGATGCAGAATTTTCAAAGACCCAATTTCTTCAGTGTTGACAGCAGTCAGCAACTTTTCATTTTCCACGAAAGCCAAACGCACCAGAAGACCTTCAGGGTCACCATCAACTGGCTCGGTTTGATCAACTCCTTCGAAGATTATCTCCAATGATTTCTTTAGTTGTACAACTTCAGCGCTTGTACTTCGTGTTAAAAGGTTTTCAGCCTTTTCTAGCGATAATTCTATGACCGCTATTTCTTCTTCGACCTTGATCTTACGCTTTGCCAAACTTTCAAGCGATTTGCTTGTTTGGTTGTCTACGGCTGAGAAAATCTTTTGCTTCTTCTCTTCAATGACGGTAATCAAATTGTCAACAATGTTTTGAACATCTCTCTTCACGTCTTCCCCTTGTTGTACGAGCTTAGCGTAGTCTTCATCAAGCTGACGAATTGCGTTCTTCTTTGTTTTTAAATTGTTCCTTTGTGTTTCCACCACACATTTCATCTGAATCTTCTGTCTTTCTGCTTCTTCTTCGATTAAGTTCAGAGTATGACCTCCGTGTTCCAACAGGACACAAGTTTGGCAAACTGCCGTTTCACAGTTCTTGCAAAAGAATTTCAGTTCTTCTTTCGTATGCCCTTGCTTAGGGCAAAGAGCTGGTCGCTTTAACACATCTTTATAGTCCTTGTCTTGAAAGTCTTTGAGCGCGAGAACACGGTGATCTTTATTGCTTTTCATGATGTTGTGCCCAGTTACGCACTCTTGACAATAAAATATGCAACACTGGAAACAGTAAGAAGTCTCGGAGCTCTTTTTCAGATCGCAATTTCCACATCTTACTGGGCTGCGTCTGCACTCCTTTATAGCCAGCACATCAATCAAGCCATTCAGATAAAAACTGGTCGGAAGATCTTTCAGATCGCCACTTTCAGGTACTCTGCTAACGGCTTGACATTTTGGGCATCTGATCGTGTCGCAGCCATGGCTCTTCGTATGCCATTCTTTCAAGCAGTGCAGACAGAAACTGTGTAAGCATGGCAGATGTTTCGGATCGGTAAATATGTCGGAACACACCGAGCAAGACACTTCTTCACGGAGATTATGGAGCAACGTTCTGATGTCCATGTCGTGTTTAGAAACAAGCAAGCAAAGGAAGGTCCTCGCGGAACAGAACTCCAAACAATGAAGTCTCGTGCTTTTTTTAGTTCTTCTTAGAATCCTGGCTCTTTATTATGATAATCCTTTTCATTGTATGAACCAATCAGGACTTTTGTTTTTGATTGATGTTCTTCGGTTTCTGATTCCAAGGAATGTAATCAAGGCGCACCTAGTTTCGCTGACTGATCTACAAAAAGCCACTAAAAGCCATTTTAGGACGACCTCGTCAAAGAGTCCATGGAGAAGATAGACTCATAAACGCATGTAGAATATAAATTTGAGTTGGACGGCATAATATACCTGTTCGAAGTGAGTGACAAAAGTTTTTTGGTTGGGCTGTGGGAGGACATTGGCACCTAGCCAGCAAAGTGAACCCAAGTACCATCCCCTAGGTCAGGACACAACTTACAATAAGGGGAGTTCTCGTTGGGGTATATCAGATCTTTTACAGATCCTACGTATACCGACAACATTTTTTCGTTTGCGGTTCCGTGCATTATTGTATTTAGTGATTTAGTGACGAGGTTAGAAAAAAATAGGGGAGGGGTGGGGAGGAAACGTTTTATTGCCTCACCCTCTCCCTTCCCCTTAATTTTAGCACTCTCTCGCAGTTTCGCTCCCAAAGTTCGCTGCTTTTGGAAATGATCGCCTGCAATGTAGGCTCCGTGCAGTGCATGATCAAATCAACGTCATCCCGATGGAAGGCGAAGGAGCCATACAACTGTTTCGAGAAAGTTTGTTCTACAAATCTAATAAACTCTTGTTTTTAGGCCATCATAGCTTGATTAAGAATATAAT
>OMLO01002176.1_pt1 | contig 15631 bp, 16 predicted proteins | sample 1674811 | NCBI WGS metagenome assembly OMLO01 (sample SAMN06265003, study PRJEB25207) | coral metagenome | isolation source: Coral host | place: Mexico:La Bocana,Puerto Morelos, Mexico | collected 2008-11-13 | reverse complement strand
GAAAAAGTTATATTAATGTCATTTGAGGGTGGATTAGTGGCATCTGAGGTGCCAGCAAACCTGGCTGCATAACATTAAACTGTTGTCAAGCAGACCTGACTGCCAGCACCAATTGCTCTCTAGCAAAGCTGGCTGCTATCATCAGCACCCTTGCTACACAGCACCAATTGTTCTCTAGTAAAGCTGGCTGCTATCATCATGCAACCTTGAACACCAACTGCTCTCTAGCAGACCTTGAATAGTTTTATAACTTCTCGATTTCTTTCTACTCGAGTTCCTGGAAGAGATTTTCACATGGCACATTGTACGACTGTGAAATAGCACATATTAACATTTGTCAAATATATATATATATATATATATTTACCATTACATAGCTTAGTTGTATATACATGGATAGTGATAAACGATTTTCGTTGATGCTCTGGTCACAAAAACAAACAAAGGGACCCCACCCCTTTAAACAAAGTTCGCTCCATTCTTATCACTCACAGCTGGCTGGAACACAAACACCAAAGTCATCACCATAAACAATTTCAAAAAGGTGATACATTCTTTTGTTTGAAATTCTTTTGTCAGATTTACCCCAAAGAAGGTCATTACACTAAAAACATCAAATACACATGTCCTTTTGGGGTGATATACACATATCTATTTGTAGTCCCGCTATGGATTCAGGTTCCGCAATAAACACATATACCATTTGGGGTGATATACACATACTTCTAGTCCCACTATTGATTAAGGTTTCCCACCAAAAAAAATACAACACAAAGGGCGGCCAACCACCCGATTGGCCCACAGCCAACCGATCTTGCTTGGTTGTGACCTCAGCCACGCAATTGGACAGAGCTCTGTGGTGGATTTGGATTCCATTGAAATTTTGGGGGAATTGCGGTCCTGTTGTTTGATTAGGTTTCCAGCCCCTCAAAAAACACATCCATTTTTATTCTCTGGAGGATACAAGCTCAAGACTCAAAAACCAAAGAAGAGTGGTTTCTTTTTGTTGGTGCGGGTTTGTGGTCTTCACATGGTGCACCCAACGGTTAGCAAATAAGCCCACTTACCAGACTTACCAATCAAGCTTGGTTTCCAGTACTATGTTAATGCCCCTCAAGTTCGAGAAAAAATGGTGTCAATTTGTTGCCGCATCCGGCATTCCTTCCTAACCATCCCAAAAAAGGATCGTTTCTTTGTTCAAAAACCGTGGCTTTTACACATAGCCCCTTCATGACCTCTATTTTTGAAACCAAAAAAAACAGAAGCTTTTCCAATCAAGGGCCAAGGGGCCCCATTTGCGTTCAGGCAGTGTATATATTATATATAAATATATATATATATATATCCCACCTTTCTGGATTTTTGTGTTGGGAGGCCTATGACCACCTGAGAGATTTGTTTCCTTGGAGGTGAGGATGGCTTGATTTCTGCTAGATCTACTGCAAATAGACAGATATTTATGGCAAACCCACCCTTGCTGTATGTATGTAGGTCTGTATGTCTGTATGTCTGTATGTCTGTTTGTCTGTATGTCTGTATGTATGTATGTCTGTATGTATGTATGTATGTACGTACGTACGTATGTATGTATGTATGTATGTATGTATGTATGTATGCATGTATGTATGTATGTATGTATGTATGCATGTATGTATGTATGTATGTATGTTTCCCATATTTTCCCATTAGCAACCGTGGCCCTAGCCCAGCCCACTCAGGGCATGGCAATTTGCGTGCCTCTTGAGAAGGCCTCAAATGGTGGTCAAACTCGGCTGGTTGATGTGGTGAAATTGGAAGGCAATGAATTTTAAATCTGGCATCTAGCACACTTTTGACTTTTTCACGAGTCACGGGCCACCATCCCCAGGGCCAACAGACTAATCTACTCAGCTAAAATGTGCAGGTATCCAGCTCACAAACATCTAAAAACATGTTGTTTTGACTTGTTGATTTTTAGGATACACTTAATCCAGAATAGATCAAGTGTTCTTTTGAGAAAAATCTAAGTTTACTTCTGGACTCCGGCACGGCCGGCCATCAAATCAGCACGGACACTGCTTTCCATCCAAGCTTTGATTGCCAAAGAACGACGTTCGTTTGAGGGAGGCAACGAAGAATCTTCGATCCACTCACGAATCCATTCATCCTTAACTTGTACAAGGGATTTTCCATGATATTTATCCCTCGCAGAAATTTTGGGCTTGGGGGCAACCTTGGACTTGGGGGCCGCCTTGGCCTTAGAAGTAGGACCCTTTTTGGGATTTCTTTCAACCCCTTTTGAAACAAACTTCTTGTGCCACTCACGGCTCTTCATGCGCTTTGCTTCACTGCTCTTGAAAACTTGGGACGCCCCGGTAGGCTCAGTAGACTCAGTAGGCTCAGTAGGCTCACTGATTTCGGGAGGCAACTCGGGCTCTTCGGCAAGAATCTCCTCCTCAGCGAGTGCGGGCTCCAAAGATTCGGGTGGCAGCTGCTCCGCTTCACCATCCTTTGGTGAGCTCAAGAACCGTTTGATTAGCTCACCTGGAGGGGAGGATTGAAGGTCATTGGATGACCCGTAGCCAATCTCAGCATCCAATGACTCAGCATCAAAGGGGGCCCTTTTCATAAGCCAACCTCGATCACCCAAAGGGGATGGCTCTGGGCTGTTCGGCACTTGTGGGGTATGCTCGGAGTCCTCATCAATTTCGGTATGTTGTGAATCAGGATGATAGCCTCCACCCAAATCAGGCATCATGTTCTTCACCTCATTGTCCTTCCTCAGGATCAATTGCAAAATTGGAAATAAAACATATTCACTCCAAACAGCAAACATTGAATATGATGGCGGATTTGTTTGGACACCATCGCTTCCCCAAAAATCCGAATATAATTCATGGATGATAGGATACATTATGATGTTTATTGATCCCATTTCCCAACCACAAATCATAATCAATTGAGGCTCTTTTCAAGCCGCCACTGTGATTCAACCAAGGGAGACTGGGTGACTGCCTCCACAGGTCGAGCAAAGCGTGCTGGCATCTGGACCAGGCAAAGGCTCTGGGAACGTGGGCGCTCTAGATCATGGATCACCTTGAAGCTGTTTTTGGGAGAAGGTTCCATCCTGGCCTTTTTGAGGAGAGAGCCATCATGCGCAGAATGTCCGGGTAGTTCATACTCCATGAGCGAATCGTCGATCACTATTTGGGTTGACAGCCCCGTCATGGTTTTAGGCAAACAAAAGCTTGAGAACCAAAATCCTCAAAGGAAAAACTGTTTAAAAAACAGAGCCAGGTGGATTCAGAAACTGATCACTGTGAAGCTTTTTTTGGATTCATTGGTAAGTTGGGTGCTGTGTTAATCTTTTTGATCCCCTGTTGGCACATCTCAAGATTGTCGTGATGATGGCTGTTGGTGTACCATCATCAGTCTCACTTCACGCAGTGAGACGTTGATGCCAGAAGGTTTCCAAGCCAGTCGATGACGGCTTTGAAAACTGGCCCCCAAAAACATTTCCCGAAGCAAGATTTGGAAACATCCATCAAATTCATATAATGGTTGTTTTAGTTCGATGTTTTTTTAACGAATGCACGGCGTTGCATAACAAACAAAGGAAATGTAGGAACTCAGAATCATCTAAATGATACGCTGACAGCCCTCCTTCTCCAAAATCAAATCGCCAGGGAGGAACCATAACGGCTTTGCAGCCGCCACCACCCGTTCAGACTTGTACATCCTGAAACGCCATACCTTAGGGAACCAAATTGGGAGTAGATAGCAGAGAAATGATGTTGTATTGAGCTACTCTTGAACACTAAAACATAAGGATATATATAAGAATTTGATGGTTCAAATCAAGGAATCTCACTTGATCTTTGTTTTTGGGTGAACCCTATTCAAACCTGGTATTTTTGAACCAAGGGGCCAAAAGTAGAGGGGAATCCTTCAACTGGGCATATGTGAAATGGCTGGCAATGTTGGCGCCCTTCAAGTTCTTTGCCTGAACCCCCTGTGGACGCCACAGCAACGGGTTGTCCTGCTCCGCCTTGATTTCGAAGTGGTCGGAGGCTTTGCCTTGCTGGACCTGTGGTGGCCGGACGCAGGAGTGACCTCCAAGAGAGTAATCCACGATTCCCTGTGATTCGATTGATTGCAGCATAGCCCGAAGCGTAGTGAGTGGACCATCAGTTCCACTGTCCTACATGGGGGAATTGAATATCATTTACAAACTTCAATTGGATAACATAAATGTGATTTTTGATTATAAACTTCATTTTTGTTGGCACTTCAACTTGAGTTCACTGTCCCAAACTTCATTTTTGATTCTTGATGATAACTTACAACCCAGTCCTCAAAAACAACGCCAACTTGATCAGAGGTGATGCAGCATGGGATGGCACGTTGAGGGTTGTTGGCCTCAAACTTCACAGCTTTATCCCCAGTCAACCATGACCCAGCACCATGCATCACAACTGGGGCATCATCCGGCTTGATGTGGGTTGCATCCTTTGCCATGATATAGAGTTCGGGACCAGGTGCTAAAAAGAATGATGTTGAAGAAGTAGGCCCAACCATCTCTGTGAGCTCTGCCCCAAACTTGCTCCGCAAGGCTGTCAAAGTCTTAGGACGCTGAGAAAACACAGTCTTAAAATCAAAGGGCTCCATCTTGAACTCTTGCTTGACGATGTTTTCTGCTGGATTCGGAGGAGAAGCCTCATTCTTCGGAGTGGTGCCGCTGTTGCCAGGACTCTGATTGGGCTGTTGGGGCTCTGGAGATGCCACTGTAACCCCCCAATCTTTGTCGAACTTGGTGATGATGTCACGCCATTCAGGGCCAAACAAGGGGCACTGCATGAAGTGTTGACGGATGTCTGGTGGGATCGTAAGCTTCTGGCCACTGAACTGGCAAATCTTCAAGGTAGGCAATTCAGGCTCCTTTGGCATATCATCAGCCGGAGCAACCTTCTTGTAGCGGGCTGATTGCTTGTCCATGGGTGGTTGATGTTGCTTCCAAGCCTTGAAGGGCAAACAGATCCCAAGAAGTCACATATGTTTTGTTTCAGATTTATCAAAGTATGTTAGATTATGTTAGCATATTGGATAGAACAAAATTCATTTTCCAAAGGACCTGTCCTCAAGCAAGAAGTTCTTCACATGATCTTTCGCAGCTTTGAAAGTGGGTTGTGCATCGCTGCTTCCCATGACCCACATGCCAAGCTGCAGTGCGGCCATCTCCACACACCCATCATAGGCAGTAGGATGGATTACGATTGCGCCGAAGTTGTTCCTGACACCACCTTAGGGTTAAACATATCGATGTGAAAAATGATTGGCCAGGATCTTTTTTCACCAAAAAAACTGAAGCTTTAAAACTGACATGGTCGGTTGATATCCTTTATTCCCCAGAAGATTGAGGTGACATAGCAAAAAGATACAAGTTGGCCATGTTACTCATGAGACTCTTCAACACAGCTCGTGCTACCGACACCCCACCCAGCCACTGGCTGGTTTCTTGAAGATCTGTTAGATTTCGGCGCTCTTGATGACTCAAGAGCCCATCCCCGGGAACACAAAAGTCTTTCTCTGCAAGTGCTGCAGGAAACTCTTGGAGCACCTGCCGTTGCCACAGGAAGCTGCTGCAGAACCTGCTGTGGGTATGGATGTTGCGAGGAAAAGGAGGGACTCTTAACGAAGGGAACTTGACCAAACCTAAAACGAACTATATCATATCAAACCACTATATCAAACTATCAATGAGATTTGGTCTAGAAACCCATTCACTTGGTTTTCAGGGTCTGGAGCTCCACGGACAACACGGTGTGCAACCCCCCGTAAGGGTAATGTGCTGTCAGCCACACCAAGAAAGCACTGATAGGCACCAGGCATCTCCCTGTTCTTGTGAAGATCATCAAGATTCAGATTCACAGTGAATGGACGAAGTTCGATCTTGTGGATTTGCAATTTGTCTTCCAGCTTCCTGGGGGGATAGGTAGGGCCAAAATAATTGTAATCCCATGTTTGTCACCACAATGAGTTATGTTTTTAAGTTCGCAAATTCATTGTAGGTTCAAAGGGGGATACCAACTAACAAACAAACCCTTGCTGTTTACCCAAAGCCAGGCCTGATATCACGGCGAAGAGATCCTGCAGCATCTGTACCAACCAGCAAAGGCGGGATCAATACCAGAACGCTGCCTTAACTTTATTGTTGTGATTTTTGGGGTTATTAACCCAAAGCTTGGCGGAAACAACTTTTCGGGAAACAACTTTTGGAATCAATCCCAAGTAGCGAGATGGGGATCGGAAGATAACTCTCTCTGCGGCATCACCTATGGCATTGATGGCAAGTTGGTTCAACGCCCCCAACTTGGTGCAATCAACATAGAGGATAGTATCCAGATCAGAGGAAGCAACCTGCAGGGAAGAACCCAATACCCTTTTTGATGTGTACTTAGGAGAACTAGTTGAAAACCTTTTTGGCAAAGACTGGAACAAAGATTGTTTTTTGTTTTCAAACATTGAAAAGCCTTGTGGAAACAAGCTGCGCTACGAAACATAGAGTCCATCTTGGGGTCACACCAGCCCTTGGAAACCAAAGACACCCGGCAGCAACGTTCCATGTAATTCTCCGAGAGCCTTGAGCAGGCCACTATTGGCAACAAAACTAAAAGTAATTCACTGTGTTTACTACAACCCAAACCCATTTAAAGAAAAGAACTTTGGGGAATATTTTTTTGTCATGCGTTTTTTTTTCACATAACTTGAACTAGTATTATTTAGATAAGGAACTCTTTGCCAATCTCAGCCTGTGATTTTTCATGCATCACCTTGACAACATGAGAACGTCGAGTGGTTTCTTCACGTGCGCTGTTGTACTCACACATTGCAGCCACATCAGCTGCCAACTTGGTGCGGACTTCTCTGAATCTGGCAGACTGAGCTTCATCTTCTAATTCCATCAATTCAGCTGCGGAAGAAATCTTCACAGGAGAAGATTTGGGCTCCACCAGGTCAGCCCACACGCCAAGGTGTTGAATCTGCCATGTTGCCAGCTTTGCGGCGATGGCTGCTTCGACCTCTGCCATGTAGTCCCTGGGAACCAATAGACAAACCCAAAAAAGGGTCAGCAAGCATTAAGAAAATTGAGTTGTATTCCAAGGTATCTATTCCGAAGAGGAAACACTCAAACAACCAAAGGCCATCGAGCACCATGTTATTGACAAAGAAGCAAGTTGTGGACAAAAAGAAAAAACAGGAGGGAAAGTATTCCTTCAGACTAGGACCAAAAAATCATCCAAAGTCAAGATACTTCTGAAAGAAGGCTTTCATGACAGCAGCCTCCTTCTCATCATCCCAAGTGCTCAGCTGCCGTGCCTCATCCAAGATGTGCGAGTAGACACATGCAAAATCACAGTGCAGGTCGAAATGTTGTGGAGACCAGCGGACTCTGGGACGAGAGCTTGCTCGCAACCTGCGACCCGCATCCAGAAACATCTTGATAGTCAGCTTGAAGTGCATGCACTGCGCCTGATTCGTCACAGTTAGAGCTTTCTTGAGGTTGGCAGGACAGTTCTTGGGGGATGTGCCAACCATCCACCTTTGACCTTTCAACTGCTCGGTTGAAAATGCACATTGGCTCCACTTGACGTGGTCAATGTGTCGTTGGAGAATAGCTCTAGCTTCCTAAGTGAGCTGGCTTCAAACTTCACTAAGTATCCTGTCCTTCGACTTTTGAAAAACTTTAGCAACAACAAATGTATAGCCCTATGAACCTTCAAACAAAAACTTCAATAAAAATCAGGTGTGAGAGTCAGGACATGTGCCACTGATCATGTTGAGAACACTGCGTTGCTTCTCTTCGTCTAACCTGTGTTTTGCACTGAGCCCTGGTGACATGTGGAAATCATTCACCACCTGCCGGAGAACCTCCTCTGTGGTAGCAGAGGGAAGAGTCAATCCTTCGTTCGAGCGCTGCTCCATGATCCTGCTGAATCTCAAAGCTAACTGCAAGCAGTTAGGGGCTTGACGCTCCGCCCCCCGGAAGGACAATGTCAAGTTCCGATAGTTGCGAGATGCAAAGTCCATGTTGAAGGACATCTAAGTAGGAAGAGGTAAGAAACGATAAAAAAAGTCAAAGTTAAAGAAAGGAAGTGTTGAGGATTATTGATATGTGAAAAGAAAAAATTGCGGGGATCAAGTGAAAAACAATATCAAGGCACATGGCAGGGAATCATCCAAGCTCTGTCCAACACCTTGTGAAGGGGTTTCAAAAGGTCTGCACTCTCTGGGTCTTGGAGATCTAGCTCCAACCCTTCACCACATCCACAGTTTGCTCTTTTGCAGGCCAAGAGGTGGAACCTATACGCTGGCCAGGCAGGGCAGTGGGCCAGACCAGGCAGTTGGGACCATTAGAAAAAACAAACAACCGTAACAACCTTGAGATCTTTAGATATCATTAACAAAAGAATTTTGTTCTTGAAGCTGCACCTTCAGATGCAGTCATTGAACAATCAATCGGTTCTCGTCCCAGGTCGACTCCCCCAAAAAGCATTGACTCAGCACATTGGATCCAGTCAGCAATGACTGGCAGCCCATCCTCTGGCTTTTCGAACCTGAAGAGTTAGTGAAGCCAAAAACAGGGTATTATTTTTGAATGAGTTTATTCAAAACCAGAGAGGCCTCAAGCATCCAAAAAGAACCAGACTTAAACAAGTAAACTTCAATTCTTTGGGGGTTTTGTTCTTTCAAAACTGGAGAAACTTCAGGCATGTAATGGGCAGCTTCACAGTGTCATCCGCCATTGATGGATCTAACACCTTAGTTGTGGGATGGGGATACCCATGTATAAATTAAGGTTCTTAGATATATCTTTGAGATAGTGTATATATGTGAAAGTAAATGTGTTGAAGATTTCTCCCCAAAAAAAACATAAACACCCCAAAAAATATACGTACATGTGCGGATGTACATGTAAAACATTGCCAATATGAAGAGAGGTTCCTGGCCAACTGGCTTGTAGAGGTATGGCATCCCCCGCAACTGGGCATACTCTTGATACCATGAATCTAGTTGTTGGCAACGCAAGTTAACATCACCATCATTCAAGAGCTCTTGGATCAAAGAAGCTGGGTGGGAATCATCTTCAGAGGTGCCCTCTTCAGACTTGAAAGAGCAGATATACCCATAGAGATCCTTTTGGGGAGCAAAGGTTGAAGTCCATGGGGATGAATCCAAAATTGCTACATCCAAAAAACAATTATATTATACATTGAGCTTTTCCCATCCCATGTTAATTCAATATATAGTCCTTGATCAGCTGAACATTTCCATCCATCTTTTGGATCTGCTTGTCGTAAGCAGTGCATTGCCGCTTGGGAGGCACTTCAGTCACAGAGGTGGTCGCAGAACCAACTGCTCGCTCCTCAACCTTGGCCTTGAAAGGCATGAGCTGGGTTGGGGCTGCCATGATGGCTCTTAATCTTAGTGCCTGAGCCTCCAAAATTGCTGTAGATAGCTCAAGAAGTCCATCGACTTTGCCCCAGAAAATCCATCATAGGATCAATGCACTGTGTGCCCCACAGTGCATCGAAACCCTAGGTTATAATCAAGCATGTTCAATTTCAAAAATGGAATCCCAATTTTCATTTTGAACCTCCAACCTGAAAACATAATGGTTTCAATGCACCGTGTGCCCCACACAACATCGAACAAAATTTGGGCTAATGGTTCCAGGATCAATGCGCTTAGAGTACTTTGGATTAGGTTTTCAATCGACCGTGAGCCTCACCCTACATCGACCCCACTGGGTGATCCATACCAAGTACATCGATTCCAGCGCCCAACCAACCTGAGGTGCATCGAAAAGTTGGAGTGGGAGGTCGGGGATCCCCAAGTGCATCGATTTTTTCAGAACGACAACCCCAAGTCCATCGATTTTGGGGGTGGTGTGGGACAAACTTCATTACCCACAAAGAGCCAGCCCTTTCATCTTTTAAGTATTGCGGTAGCAACCAGTGTTTTCTGTGACAGTGTGTTTTTTCAACTAGGTGTCTAAATGATGTATCCTTTTCAGTGTTCTTTGAAGCCCTCTCTCTTTTTGTACTTGATTGGGTTGTATAAAATGTACAGTTTAGGTGGATGGCCCAACCACATGGTCACATGGATCTAGTTGAACGGGGGGTTCCAACCACATGGCTCTGTCAGAGCATGGCACCCCACACATTTTGCAATGATCAGAATGGATCATCAAGCAATCTCCAGAAGCTTGGCTTGCTGGGTTGCCCACACATAACATAGTGAAAGATATTGTACTATCCCCGAGAAAAAATAGCTCGCAATGGTACAGAGGGGGCCAGGGCATTCAACACAGCCTGGTGCATAACAAAAGGTTGGCCCTGCTGCACCGCTTCGGGTGGTTGGCTCAACCATGGTAAATCAATCAACGAGCTAGTGGACCAACATGTATTGTTGGCCAATGCATAGAGATAGTCAAGTGCCTTCTGGTATCGGTGGCCGTATGCATAATCAACAGCCGAAGCCAGCTTGCGCCACGCACTGGCGGAAACTGCATTGTGATTGTTTGCCCGCCTCAACTAGGCATTTCTCCCCGAATTGTTTTGGAGGGTAGGAGGAGAACATATATATATATATATATATTTATTATTCATTTCAAGATATATGAAATGCATGTGTATGGGGTTATATAACCGATATGTATGTGTGCATTGCAACTATATGTAATTTAGGAAAAAAGTTTTATAAGCTATTTGCTAAATACCTTTTACTTGCATATTGAAACGAAAATAGATGTTTAAATGTATGTATAAAAGATGGTGATTATTGGTGATGTTTCTTGGAAGCAAAACTGAATAAACATGAGAAATGAAACAACACATTTTTCACTATCGGACAAAGCTCTTTGAAGTTGGAACGAGGTTGAATGTCGAAGCACGTGATGCTGTCATCACCAGGAGTGGATCTTGTGATAATTCGCCATCAGATATGAACTTCTTCAAGAACAAAATCACATCCCCATCACATTGAGGTACCCGGGACGATCCATGGTTGATGAGACGTGCCAAGGCAGGAGGAACATCTGTCAGGGTTGTGTGGGCTGACTTTTTTTTGGGTGGTTTCTTGGTGAAACTTGTTCCATGTCAAAACCATTGTTAGGTGATTGTTTCTTGGGGTTAGTTTTGGACAACCAATCCTCGGCGACGCATGCTGAGAAACATTTGGTTCCCAGATTCGTCTTTCAAAAGACCACCCTCTAGCTTCACCCCCAATCCAGGAAGATGATTTCTCCAATCACGAGTGCAGCTTAACTTTTGTACCTGGACCTTTGTAGCTGGACCTATCCAGTCCCTTATGCTGGCCTTTGAAAGCTCACTTTCAATGACCCCGATGACATCATCAATGTCTTGGAGGGAGCTCTCATGTCCAACCCTACGGGAAATAATGCCCCAAAGTTGATCTCAGTTGATGATTAACAAAGAATCAGAGTCAGAGATAAGTAGCTTCACCAAAAAACAATTATCAGTTTCCCTATTTTCACCAAAAAAATGACAAAACAATATTTAGGCTCCAATGCGGCAATGAGTGTGGGACTTCCGCAGGCAGGCGAGGCAACATACTCTCATGCGATACTGCGCTACCAGCATATGCAGCCATGTTAAACAAAACTGATTCTTTGATTCGCGCACAGTGTTGTCCGCCTGGGTTGGTAAACTAACCCAACACAGGGGTTCACCCAACAAAAGAATTTATTAATTAATGTTTCCGTTTTTTTCAATTCAGGGAGTGAAAACAACTAAGAATTCAGAAGTCCAGCTACGTTGACAATCAGTGTTGTTGGTCTTGCTTTGCCTTCCTCATCAGCACGTTGCATTACCTGGTCAATTCCCGGGATGTTTTTCGGCTAACCTTTTGAACCTCATTCCGAACCCATTGAAGGAATCACCCGGATTTGAACCCATTGGCATGTATTTCTTTAAGTATCAAACTAAATCTCAATCATTCATTGCTCCTTACCAGATACCAAGATACGTTTTCCAGGGTTATCGCCAACATCTCAATGATACAACTTGAATCATGTTTGGCAACCTCATCCATCACAAATATGTTCAGGAACCGCCCAAATGCCCAGGCTCCGTGAACTTTAACTCGTGGTCGCTCATGCTTTGCCCTCAGAGCAAGCAGGGATGAGCCAGGAACGTGGTGACAACATAAGAGAAGGGGAAAAAGAGTAAACACTAAGATTAAAAATTGCTATGTTCTATCCAAAAAACACTGCTGCATTGGCCCTAAGATCAGGATGTCTTGGCAGGGCGAATTTGGCTTGGTCAAGCCCATCAGTACAAATAACGATGACATCAGCATTTGGTTCTGAAGCTTCTGCTTGTAGCTGCCAAAGACATGTACGGTCTTTGTATTGGGCATGTAGGTGGAAGCGGTATTGTTGCAAAGTTTCAATTTTGGCTTCCACCCCCAGTTTCTTGTCTCCAAGCTGTTGTTTCAGAATACTGCAGACTTCACATGTTGTGAACAAGCTCTGTTGTCGGAAGCGGAGAATGTCACTCCATCTCCTCTTGTATACATCATTGAAGGTGCCATACCTGGGATAGAAGTACGTAAAGATATAAATAATAAATATATACCAACCAACTAGAGAAATCCATACCAACAAGGACCATACAGAAACAAAAATATACCAACTAGAGGCTAGAGAAACCCATACACAAAAACAAACCAGTCTAACCTTCCACAATGGGACCCCAGGGACGAAACACAGTGTGAACCCAGCATGGCTTGCGTTGCCTTGTAGTGCTCGTACAGGTCCATGACAGTTCCCGGCGGGAGAAACTTCCCAACCAACTGTTTGTGTGGAAGGAGGTTGGTCTTACAGTTCTGGGTAGTTAACCACTCTCGAAGTTCCTCTTTGTTCTCAACATCGCTAGCAATTTCCTCCCAGTCACTTGCATCAGAATCATCTATATCTTTCTTTGGGCGAGATGCACGGCCCCTTCTAACAAACCTGAGATAAGCTGGGGTGATATGAAAATCTTTGGGTAGCAATTAAATAAGACAAGATAACCCAAGGTTTTACATCCTGGATTCCCCCCTGTTGTCAAATTGATGGCTGATTTTGAAACAAAGAGCTCATCCGGGAGTGTCTCTGCTACAGCATCGTAGGCTACCTGTAAAAAACCATCCACTGTCCAAGTTCCCGGTTGACTTCTATGCTGTTTTTTGCCAAAACGAAGGTCTGGACCTGACGCAGCTTTGCGTTGCAGCCGGGCACCACCAACACCGAGTAAGGACGCCAAGCACCGAAACCCCACAGGTTTGCCAAGCAGGGTGCAGTTGGTACTACATCTGGAGCTGGATGGTGCTGTTGTGGTAGAGATTTCCATCTTAGCGCATTCAAAAGATTCAAAAGTTTAACTCGAAAAGATCGGGTTCTTAAATGTACTGTATCTACACAATACACACTAAGACTAGAGAAGAAACATGCTGGTAGAAAAGGTCAAGGCGCAATTGAATCTTGATCCTGCTTTTTTAAAGCCCAAAACCGTTGGAGGAAGTCAGGCAATTCCTTGAAGCCAGCGAACTGCTTGAAGCATGTCTTTTTAGCACCTTAGTTAGCGTATGATACCCACATCTTGTTTATGTCAGGGATAACACACCTCATTGCTATCAGGGATAACGGGGTACCACAACTGATATACAAACACTTACAGGTTTTTACAGCCAAAGGCACATGCACAGGAGTGTGCTTGAAAAAGCTTTTGCAGTCTTTCTGGGCTAAGACCATTTTTCTTAAAGTGGCCCCTGGATCCCTCCCTTGTATAAGCAGCTTTGGCTGATCTCTTGCTGTTGTCATATGCACGACGTTTTGGTTTTGCGTTCTCATCATTCATGTTTTCTTTCCAGAATGTAGCCTTCTGGAAAGTCACCACTGAACTCCATCCGAAAGCAAAAACTGATTCCTTTGGTTGAAAATCATTCTCATCATTGCTGGAAGTAGAACATTGATCATCATTTTCCCCACTTTCACCATATTCTTTTCCAAATGGCGTGTTGCATGTGTCAGAATCTTCAGACTCCTCATCCCCAAAGACCATAGTTTGTTTCAGGGAAGTAGTCTCTTGTTTGACCTTTGAAGATTGGCCATCGTCCAACTCATCACTGAAAGGCCGCTTGACAGACCGACCCTTCGCCTCTGCTTCTGCACGCTCAGGTCCGAAGATTTCGGTTGCAGACTTTGGCGTCGAGGCATTGCGGAAAGACAAAAACCCCAATGGCCGAGAAGTTTTTTCTCCAGACTCATTTCCAAATGGGGGCATGATTTCTTGAGAATATATGAAACCAGTGGTTATGCAGCACAAATAAACTTCTTTTGAGGGGTCCATTTTGTAACCCTATCAAAACTTTCAATGGACAAATGATTGAAGAGGAAATTCTGTGTACCTATCGGCACCTACCCAAAAAACATAAAAAAAGCTCAAGTAGCAACTTGTTCTTTTTATGGGCAGCGATCCTGAAATAGGCACAGGTAGAAACCAGCTACAATTTATGGCAAAAGTTGGGCAACAACATTGCATTTTTCCCTTTTACTTCCACCACTCTCCAACACCCATCATTGCTCGTCCCAGCAACTTTGCTGCAATTGCAGAAAGTGTGTGAATTAAATGATATATCATATCATATCAGGAACTAGCTTGCCTCTAAAAATCTCTACACGTCATCGAGACAAACAACAGCCATTAGCAACGCGAACCCGGCACAGGGAAGTGACATTCCGTTGCCGCTGATGGTTCGAAGGCTTGACTCGCTGAGGAATGAGGTGTCAATTCGGTCCTGGGCTGATGTCTAGTACACCCATTTCACTATGGAGTAGTAACCTACCAATTTTTTCTACCAACATCTACCAACCTCAGTTTAATTTTTTTTTCTTTCACTTTCACTTTCTATCCCCGAAACTCTTGAAGGTACCAATGGAATAAAAGAACAACCTAAGTTTGGGAATTCTTTTCAAACAAAGGTTCCACATTTGCTGCATGCGCTCCCAGAGCCCAAGTTGGATACCCCAGAACATGCATTTGCTCCCATCCAAGGAGGAGCCGCTTCCTCTCTTCAGACCTAGGGCAATATGTTTATAAAGAAGGGCATATGTACATATAAGAAAGCATGTTTAAGAAGGGCATGTGTATGTCATATGATAATAAAAATTGATGAAAACTTGTGTATATATATCATGAATCATGAACTATATAATATGAAAATAACATGCTGTCATGCAGTATTCAAACCGTTCCACCCACAACTTTCATAAACTATGGCCTTTGGTGATAACAACTAAAAAACTTAAGAAGAAATGGTTCCATTGTGGGCAGGTAACCACAGTTGACTTGATGTGGTCAGACAGGGCATAGATCCATCTATTAAATCTGTTCGACATCTCTTAGAAACATTTGCTGACAGGTTAAAAATCTTCTTGGATGGCATTGCAGCCCGGAACTTGGAGAGGTGGTGTTGCTGGTACCTCACAGGGAATTGAATGTCAATGTAGGGAGGACAGGAGCCTATTTGCAGGAGGACCCAACAACAAACATTTTACTTTAGAAACTCTTTTTTTAGCATGTGTACA
>OMLO01002175.1_pt1 | contig 15643 bp, 13 predicted proteins | sample 1674811 | NCBI WGS metagenome assembly OMLO01 (sample SAMN06265003, study PRJEB25207) | coral metagenome | isolation source: Coral host | place: Mexico:La Bocana,Puerto Morelos, Mexico | collected 2008-11-13 | reverse complement strand
TGATATTTGTTTGGTTGTTTTTGTTGGTTAGGAATATGTCAACCTGGCGCTGTTGTTATACGAAAATGTTCTGCCCAGCGGGTGCCAGGAAGATTAGATAAGTGGAAACAGAAGCTGTTGTCGACAGCTGTGGAACAAATGGTTCCTGAAGAAAGAGAAGAGTTGCAAAATTAATTAGAATTGCTAGGAAGTTATTCTCTACATTGTATGCTAAACCTACCACCGAGTGTATGTCGGAAAAGGTGGCTGTGATTGTTGCTGGCTTCTGGCGGTTACTCTCCTTACGATGCAAAGAGTCAGAATTTACTGATGTAATAAATTTAAAGAGAAAAAATGAATTAACGTTCAAATAATGATCATCTTTTTTTGCTTCAATTTCAGTATAATTGCATCTGTATTTGCTTGTTTCAAAACCCAATTTTCTCCGCCAGCACCAGTTGTCAACGAGCTACCAAAAAGGAATTAGTTAACAATTGTTGTGATAATAAATTAAGTGTGGCATTGGAAAGTCACAAAATAAAATTATAAATTATATTATATTAAATTATATTTTGCTTTTTAGCATTTCAAGCCCTTTTTGCGTTGGGTGGTGAATGGTATCTTCGGTCCATTTGGCTTCCCTGAAGTAAAGAAACGATAACAAACAAACATATTGGAAGGAGGAAGGAGATACCCATATCGCTAGGAATTTAAGTATTTTGGCATTTCTAGTCCTTTCCTTCCTTTTCGTCAATGAACGTTTGCCTTCCATTTAATCTTCAGGCGATTTAGCTACCCTAATTAAAGAAACGATAACAGCCAATTGTATAGGAAGGGGATACCCGTATCACTAGGGATTTGAGTATTCCGCTTACTTCCGGTTTACCCGGAAACAGTATGGCTCTTGTAATTGTCCAGTTTCCAAGAAACCCGGGTTTTGTTCCCCGTCGCCGAACTTGAAAGTACATAGATAATTTCGGTTTCAACAGAGAAGCAAGAGGTGTGATTGTCAGTGAGAATGAGACTTCGTGGGTTGTTATATCTCTTGGCTATTGAACCAGTTTTTCTGAAAGGTATGTCAGTTTCTACTTCTGTTAGCTTCTTTAAAAGCTCTACCGTTACCAGTGTTGTTCATAAGACTGATCAGTAGTAGATTGTTGTGTGAATTAGAAACTTAGCGTGATAGTCCCTACTATTGATATTTATGAGTGTTATTCAGGCTAACCGAACCAAAATCGGTGAATCGACAGGGAATGAGTTAATAGACTCGCCGACCTTCAAAGTAGATTGTTCAACCTGTAACCTGCAAAACATACCTGCCCTACATTGATACCAATTATCCATTCCTTGATTGACTAAAAGGACAGTTTAAGAACTAGTAGAGCTGTTAGAAATGTTACTAGAACTAGTAGAGCTGTTACAAAATGCTGACAAAATTGCTGTGAATGAAAGAGTTTCAAATTTATTTGGCAAAGGTCAGATTAAAGGATGCGCCTTACCTATTTTGCCAACACTGAATAGCGTTAAACTACACGTAAATACTGACGTGCATCTAATGCCGACAGTTCTTCACTTATAGGTTACTTAGAAGAACATTTATTTTTCTAAATAACCATTTCAAAAGTATCAATAATTTCTCTGTGCTTCTGCGAGTCTGGGTGCACCATTTCCAAGAAACTGCAAACAAGACGCGGTCAGTTCAGGGAGTGCGTGACCTAGTCTAACCAGCCAAATGAATTTTTTTGGTTGTAAACTCGATTGACCGCTATCTATACACTTGCAGATAGAAAGAAGTGTTCAACGGAACAAACATGATGCACATAAATACCATTTCTACTTAATGATGACAGCAATCTTGCCTTATATCGCATAAAGATCGACTATACAGATTTGAAGGAAAACTTCAGATATCTTGTGTTACCGAGAAAAACCGGAAAGCTGAATCCTCCAAACAAGACACTATACTGGAGTACGTGACGAGTGAGTGACAAGCCAAATGGAATATCTAAGTCGGACTTGTTAGATTTAACGCCTTCTACACAACTGTAGATACACAAAGGTGTTAAACGGATGACGTATGATAAAACAGCGTGTATATTAAAGAATTCTCTACCGGAAGTATAGTTTAGCGAAAGTGAAAGTTTTCAGTGAGCATTCCGCTTTTTCTCAGAATTGGAAACACAACATATCTAAAGTTTTCTTTCAAAAACGCATTTTTGTATGCACAGAAATAATTTCACTTGCATTAATCATCGACTGGAGATTGTTTTCGGTTTTTGATACCGATTCCTTCTCCATTTACGCGGCATTGAATACCCGAAGACGGATACACTGAGAGGAAAGACATCAGAGACGTCACCTATTGTTACTAATATGCCAACCAGAGAACTATGCATGTACTGCGCTAACAATTCCTTATGCTAATTCTCGTTAATACTCCCGTTAACCAAAACAAATACTCTCCCGAGGGCAGCAATTAATTTAACTTCGTTTTCATGGAAATTTGGATGTTTTATGCTGGAATGAATTTTGAAATTTGAGATCAGTCGAAGGGCAAATGAGTGAGAAGACAATTAAGTGGCACTGACCTCGAGCTGTTAGTTTTTTGTTAATATATTTTAACAGACAAAACAGCGACTTTGAATCAGCGGGCAAATAACAGTGAGAAGAATAACAAGAAATGAAGTAATTAATACTTCGTGTTATGCACTCAGGAGTGCTATTTTGTTTTGTACAGTCTAGTATGCAGTCAGCCAAGTAACCAATTTAAAATATGTTTGAATCCATTTTGCAGTTCAAGCCGCGAGCTCCATCCAAGCGAGGAAATCGAGTGAAATAGTCGAAGAAGGGTCAAGTTTCAAGTTTGAATGGGATTATCATCTTCAATCGAGCGACAAAGGAAAATTTAGAGAGATAATTTTTGGTCTTTGGGAGAATGGATACACAGGTTCATACCTAATCACAGTGAGCAACCTTGGTAAAGCAGTTGAAAATCCAAAACTGAATAAGAAACATACAAACTACGTTGGTCGAGTGAAGTGGATTGGAGACATCTCCAAATCGTACTTGGCTTTCCAGCTAAATAACATCACACTCTCCGACAACAACACTTACGGATGCCAACTTGATATAGGAGGCTTCGGACAAACTATAGATTCCAAGATAACTTTGATTGTAAAGGTAAGACTTGGGATCATCGTGGTTTAACAGTAGTAGTCTTGTACATAAATCTTAAGGTAGCTATTTCCAACTGAAACTCTTCGCCTAGAAGATTGGAATTATACTTAAACAACACTTACAAGGAACGTTCGTGTAAGTCTCTGTGAAAGTTCACTTTGAAATGTGCAATATAATGATCTTTGGCTGTCTGTATGTCTCCAATGCTTATTTAGTCACAACGAGTTCAGCTTTAACAAAGATAGTACACACCGTGATAACCATACCTCTAAGGTCATAACTCTGACTTAAATTTCTCGGCAATGTTTATTGTTTGGCCAAACCGAAAAATGAAAGGAGGACTCGTGTCGGATTCGGCCACGCGTGCCACAATAATTTTTATCCTAATTGCCCATTTTACATCAATCAAACGAAAAAAACTCTCAGAGGTAGTATGATCTAAAATAGAAAAACAAACATACATAAGTCAGTATCATTGGCATTGTCCTTAGCGTTCGACCAATGATGGAGCACTAGAGAGGATTAAAAATATATCCCAACCTTACAACTATCTAGTTGTTTTTAGGTCACTTTTGGTTTCAGGAACCCTAGGGTCTAGAAATAGCTATTCCTTGTCTCGAATTCTGCTAACGTGGACAGCAACGCCCATGGTGACAGAAGACCTTTGTTAGTAATTCCTCAACCAGTGTCAGACCAGTTAATACATTTCGTTACCTTTTATATGAAGAAACAATGAATGAGACCCCGTTAGCTCACACTGTATGGTTAGCACGTCCCCGACTTGCCTCGATTAGTTCAGGTTATTCCCATTCCGGTTTACTTGCGGTTAGTTCCACTCGTGTTTGCTTGTGGCTAGCTTTCATTTTTTGGTTTGGGTGACACTGTATTACATATAGTATGTATAGTTAAAAAAAATTCGGTTTCATGTAGCCAGTGCGATTTATCTTATAAGGACTGAGATTTATCCAGAGAGATGACAGTGATGAAAAAATCGTTCTCTTTTTAGTCGCAGCCAATCAGCGACGCGAACGATGAAATTTTCGCTAGTGAAAAATCATCGTTCGCGTCGTCTGATTGGACGGACGATGTTATTCACTAGTGAAAAGTGATCGTACGGCAAGCCACGTCATGCTTGGCGCGAAAACTGGCAAGCCGCTTTTTTATTTTCAAGATGTCGGAAAGGTTTGTGGACGTCGGTTCACTTGTCAATTTTATTGCAGAACAAGAAAACAAAGCCACATTACAAAAAACACAACGAAATGTAAAACGTTTGCAAACCTTTTTAGGAACCAGGAATGAACTTAGAAAAGTTGAAGAAATTCCAGCATTGGAGATAAACGAACACACCTGTGAGTTTATCATTTCGGTCAGAACCAAAGATGGGAAAGACTATGAGCCTTCTTCGCTCCAAAGTCTATTGGCAAGTTTTGAACGACATCTAAAAAAAGAACAGCTACTCTGCCAGTATCATGAATGACCTCGTATTTGAGAAAACAAGAAAAGTCCTCCTGTCCAAACAGAAAGGGTTAAAGAAAAAAGGAAAAGGAAATAGGCCAAAAGCTTCGATAGCTTTAACCAGTGATGAATTGAATACGCTCTATGATAAAGGCCTCCTCAGTTCACGAAATCCTGAAGCGTTGTTAAACACACTCTGGTTAAACAGCACTATGCATTTTGGGCTCACGGAGCCTGCAAAGAACAATGTCTCAAAAAGCAGGAATAAACAATGAACGTCTCCGAAATCACAGGGGTAGAAAAACTATGATACAAACACTCAGCGAAAATGATATTCCACTGACTCATATCGCTCAGTTGTCAGGACATAAAAATCTAAAAAGTATCGAAAACTACAGCAAGGTCTCGACAAAACAGCAGATGAAAATGTCTCAAGTTCTTAGCAGTGTTGTAGCTGGTACTGCAACCAAGACGTCCTCGTACGAAAGAGCCAATCCAACGATTTCTCCGGCTACTTCTAAATCAGAGCAATCTATGGCTTTGTTCAGCGGGGCTGTCATTCATGGGGGCAATTTTTCAATCAACATAAACACATATAAGATGTAGAAAGCGTTCTCTGGTAAAAATTATGTAAAAATTGTAAGCTTTCAACAGCCAGTCTGCTGTCTTCGACGGACAAAAATGAAATGGTAAAATAGATCTGAAAATTTGAATATATCGAGCGAATGGCAAATTTTAAACAGAATACGTGTGAAAGAATGTGGGAAAGCTAGAAGTGTAAAAACTAGTGTTTGCTCAAAAGAATGTTGTATTGTCCTGGTAAAGGGCATGAGTTGTTGTCGGCCTCGGCGGTTTTCGCTGTGTGCCAGGATTCCAGCGTCTTTCTGATGCGGTTATTGCCTTTGTCGATTATCTTAGCATTGTTGAAGTCGATGGTATGATCTAAAGTCCAGGCATGTTTCGCTACATTGGAGCCTTTAGTACATTGTTTAATATTTCTGATATGTTTTAAACGATCTCTTTGTTTCGCCGATGTAACTCCAGGGACAAGACCCACAAGGGATTTTATAAACCACATTGCACTGGTCGTCGGCCCGAGGTCGAAACTTGGGGACAGGAAACTCTTGTTGTAGTGTTTTGATGGGTTTATTGGTTACACGAATATCATGACTTTTGAGAATTCTAGTGAGGGGCTCAGTAATACCTCTGATGTAGGGAAGGACCGCGAAGCTCTGACTATTCGTTGGGTTAGCCCAACTGAAGAACATGCCGAAGCCGACAACAATTCATGCCCTTTACCGGCACAATACAACATTCTTTTAAACAAACACTAGTTTTTATACTTCTAGCTTTCCCACATTCTTTCACACGTATTCTGTTTAATATATGCCATTCGCTCGTTATATTTAAATTTTTAGGTCTATTTTACCATTTCATTTTTGGCCGTCGAAGATCGGACAGCAGACTGGCTGTTGAAAGCTTACAATTTTTAAATAATTTTTACCAGAGAACGCGACCATTTTGGTTTTTTTAAGGAGTTTTTCCTGCAGTAAATAGCATTTTTATTGGAGTCTTTCGGAGTTCGCGATCATTTTAGTTTTTTAAGGAGTTTTTCCTGCAGCAAATAGCAGTTTTATTGGAGTCTTTCGGAGTTTATTCGCAACTTGGAGTTTTTTCACCCCCAGAGTCAAGATCAGAGTAAGTCACGATATTTCAGTTTCTATAAGCTTTTTTTGTTGGCTTGGCTGTCGTCAAATTTTTTATTTCGCTCGTTTCTTTAGCTTAGACAATCGTGCGTTATTTTTTAGTTTTCACCGTAAGTGTTGTAACAAGTCCGGCTAGCATGATTCCAGATTAAGTTTAATAAACGCGTTTAAGAGTCTGCTGTCCCTTTTTTAGTTCACTGTGGTTGACCTGGCGAATCCAACTATGCTACACCCGGTGTCTGTCGCACTGGGAACGCGACAAATTGGGAGCAACAACAGAATGCAGGGCCACTTTGGACCACCAGTGTTACATGTGTCAAAAGCTTTTATTAAGCATCTCGAAGTTAACGCTAAGCGTCGTATATTACATACATAACAGGTGTCAAATTTCAGTGTTTCACTGGGAAAGGGAAAATCAGCGGTTGCCTCCATATCCATGAGTAAACAACAGTTCCATTGTGATTAACCATCATACGAATTAAATTGGTTGGTATATGTAGTAAAAGCTCCAAAATCACTGAAAGAAAAGCTGTTATTCTTGAAGAATTTTCTTACTATAAACCTAGAAAATCCTTACGAAATTCTCGACAATGGATTAAAGTCAAAAGAAAAAAATTAAATGTATTTCATACCGTTTTGCATGAAGGGCATTTAGCTTCCTCTTTCGTGTTCTCTTCCTGTGACAGCTAATCCCCACAAGTATCATGGCAAGAAGAGCAAGACCTCCGACAATCACACCAACAGTTTGTCCACCTGAATGAGGAAATTCTACATCTAGTCAAACATGTTTAGTGTCCTGGCTTAAAACAGATTTTTGAGTGATTGTAGAACGTCCCAACAAAACTGCTTGAAAATCACTTAGATATGGTGTGTGGCGAGAATAAACAAGTATAGAAACCACTTGTAAAGTAGAGAAAGGAAAACATTAGCCTTGTATGGAGTAAACTTAAAGTGCACCTTTGGTGATTATTTATTCGAAAAAATTTTTTGATTTAGCCCCGTTGAAGTACGGATAATCGTCCTGAAATCGCCGCCATTTTGGCTCACGACCGTGTTTTCAAGGGCAAGGGTCTGGTGACTACTGTGACGTCACTTCGAGAACACGGCAATCTGTATTTCGCGTCATTTCGTGCAGTTTACTTGTTTATGTTTGGAAGGTTAGATCGATATTGGTCGCAAATAGCAGAAATATGCCGCACAGATATATCGTTGGAAGTTGCAGTAATGTAAGAAGTTCAGAGAATGGAATAGCGCTTCATACGATAAAGTTTTACGGCGAGCTATGAGCGTCTAGAAGCAAAGAAACGAAGGAAAAGATGGATAGATTTTGTAAGACAGAAACCAGAGACACGTGCTGGATGGGACCCATCGAAAAGCTCGGCTATATGCTAGAAGCATTTTAAGGCAGGTGATTTTGTTCGAAACTACGCCTTGATTACTGACAAACAAGCCCAATCAGTTCCTTATTTAGTTGCGAGACAGTTTCGGGTTTACCGCTTACCCGACTGTTCATGTGCGGGAACTAGAAGACGAACAACCCTTGAGCGATTGAGACAAAAGAATGATAAGATTTTTAGGCTTCGTTCGAACTCTTCGTTGGCCTTCATTTCTTCTTGGTATCTTTCTAACCATTCTGCATCAGCTAGTGGCTCGTCAGCATAAGCAGTATCGTCGTCCCTTGAATCTGCTTGAATCGCTCGAGGTTTTTGCCGATCGAGGTGAGACGCGGAATGAATGCCCTTCGTCTTCAAGTTCGTATCCAGCGATAAAATTTCGCTGTGTCTAAATGTGTCTAAGTCTAGAAGAGCTGTATAGATCGCAGGTCTAATGCGTGGTTGACGCTCGGCTAAGGGAGCCAGACCCTGGTATATGACACTTAGAAATTTTTAGGTCGACTGCCGGTTACGGTTTTCAAAACAGAACAATAGTTTTGACAAATTTAGGAAATCGAACCGGTCATATCCAAGCTATTATATGTCGAATAAGAAGTAAAAATCCACAGATTTTTATAGATCACAAGTCTAACTCGTGTCAAAAGATAATTTATTGCATGAAAATATTTAGGGTTAGCTTAAGTATAGTAAATCAAAGGGCACTTAAGACTTCTATATGAACAATAGAGAAGGAACATACAAAACCTCACCCGATAAAAACATTTTGGAAGGTATATCTGTCGCAGAAAACTTGGTTTTTACGAGCCAAAAGTTTGACATGACACTCTCCTTTTCTTCATCTTTTACAGACATTGCAATCTCATATTCCCTGTCGCATATCAGTGGTATGACATGGGAAGTTTCTTTAAGTTGGGTGATGTGGATTTGCATCCATTCAGCTACTTTGCCGTCTGATTGAATTTCTCTGTAGTATATTATATACATCGTAAGGGGACATGCAGTGTGAAGTGGAGGACTCCAAGTGTAATTCAGAGCACAACCGTTTAGTTCTATTGTCTTGTCTTCACCCACGGGAGGTGAAGGTTTACCTAAAATAATGAATACAAAAAAAGCTAATCAATGGTTATTGGTCATCTATAATAAAAACAAATGGATTGTTTTCATTGGCTAAGATGGAAGTAAGGCTGCAATGTTATTGACTTACGAATACAGGATGCCCAGATGATAGAAGCATACATAATTGGTTCTTGTGAGAACTTCATTACGCTGTTACCTAGTTGTCCTTTACTCAATACCCCAATAACATTGGCTGTATTCCTTGCTAAGTAATGGTAATAAGACTGACTGGAGTCCATTTCGGTCTGTTATCATACAAGCGATAAACCTCGCAAACTCTGTAGTTATTCCCCAGAGCCTCGTATTGAGGTATATTGTTTTAGGCCGAATTTCAATATATCGAAATTGGACTATTGTTTCATGTCTCTCTGATATTGAGATTGGTTGATTTAAACTACAACTTTTAATGTGATTGGTTGATTGAACTGTCCGATAGCAAATTGGCAAGTGAATACGTGGAAAATAGGAGTCTTGTAAACCAATCACAATCGAAAAAAAAATTTTGTGATTAATAATGGTAATTGATCTGAGAGGAGTACAATTTGGTCAGAAATCATACGCCTGATTTCAAAATCGAACGAGCGCGCAGCGCGAGTTTGAGTTGAAATCACAAGTATGATTTCAGACCAAAATTGCACGACCCGAAGTTCAATTGCCACTTTATTACATCCATTTTGAAATCGCACAATTTAATAGCCTAAATACAAGAACTACTAAAACAACAAAAGTTGCCAAATTTGCCAAACAATGGCCTTTTTGTCTTTCATTTTCCTGCAATGTGATTGGTTAGTTAAAAAAGCCTGGAAATATGATTGGTTGTTTTGTTTTACTGCCTCATTCTCATTGGCTGAGATAAAGATGCGATTTAGATCTAAAAATAGTGCGATTTGGGAATGAATCGCACTGCTGAGAGCCAATCAGATTGCAAGGATAACCAGTGATTTCAAAATGGATGTAATAAAGAGGGTAATGATGGCTTAGAAGAAATGATATTGTCCTTTGCCAGTTTGGGTTTCAAGCTTAAAAGGTACATTTGATTATAAACTAAACAAGAACGTGCTACGAAACACTGCAGACAAGTTTAAAATGGACTTTCTGGTCTACGGTACAGAAATATTGCTCGTTCAACTGAATGTATCTCTTATTAAGTTAGCACTCTCTTCACAATCAAGTAAATTGTAATTTTTATGATTAAAGCTTCCTTTACCCCTTCCGGTTTTGACTTTCCACAGCTTGCTTTGGTTTAGAGGCGTTTCTCCGTTTGCACTCTGTGCAGTAACTGTTATTTCATATTCCGTGTCGCATTGGAGTTGAAGATTGTGGTTGGTTGCGTTATATTGGGACAAGTTAACTACATTCCATTTGCTTGTATTAGCTTCAGAAATCACTTTTCTGTAGTAGATTAGGTACCCAAACACGTGACACTCTCCTTTGAATGCAAGCACCCACGTAATGTTTACATTATTTTCATTTACTTTCAAGTTTACGATCTGCGGTAAATCTAAAAAAAAGTGAAGAAAATTATTTTCATCTGCGTAATAGTGAGAAGAACATGATCAGACACAACATTTTGCAACTTTGTATCAAGTTCAGATCCACTTTAATGAAGCTCAGTTCGCTTCCCTCGCCAAATGTTTTTCACGTTCGTCGGGGGCTCACTTGGCCCTCCGAGATTTTTTGCCCTCGCCGGAAGCCTACCATAGACTATCTTTATCTTGCTCTTTTTCTTTCTTTTTGGTTGGTTGGTTCTTTCCTTCGTTTCCTTGTATTTACATGTAGAAAACCGACTTTATCAAAGATACAACAATACCAAAAACTATATGTCAGGGAGAAACTTCAGAAACTGTTAGGATTTTGTGTCTATACGACGGGGCTATATATAACAGTAAGAACAAAGCAGGTCATGAAACCCACTGAGAGGTTTAAGCGGCTAGTGGACTGACAGCATTGCAAAGAGCCAGTAAATGGACAGTTTGAGGATTGTACAAAGGAAGCGCTCCCTGACTGTGTTGACAGAAAGCATTTATGACGAGGAGGACCAAGACATTTCCTCAGAATAGTTAAAAATATAATTTTATAAACGTCTTAGTGGCAATAAACTAATGTCCTCTTGATTATTGACATAATATGAGTCACTTGCACGCGATAATTTCATGGAATAAGATGTTCAATCTTTTCATAAAATAAACAAATTGCTAACCTCTAGATAAATCATAAATGTCGTCTGGAGGCAAAGCGAATCCAAAGATGTGAAGATCCATTATTAATGGACTTGAAACGTAGTGAACAACGAACGTCTCTATAGTCTCTATGGTACTTCCAACTGTCAAAAACGTTTCACCATTGATAAATATTTTCACCTCATCTTGTTCAAAAGTTACTGCAACATGAAACCAACGACTAAAAAGAGCAGAAGAAATTTCCTTGCTGTGTCCAAATGGACCCCATTCTACAAACTCGAAAAACATTCTTCCATGAATAAGAATATTTAAACCGTTCGCACTTCTTGACGAGCTCCATATCCTAACACGCTGATTAGGTTTAGATAATCTTATCCAAAACGCAATTGTAAAATCAGGGTCTCCGATTTTTAAGTTGGGTATCGTAACATCTGCCCAGGGTTCGTAGAAAACCATTGCCTTGCTGCCAGGACACCGCCCCTCTGTAAAGTTTACAGAAGCACTGTATCTATAACAAACAAAAACACCATAAGCAATAATCAGTGCTTTCTTGTGTTAAATCGGTAATCAGGCCTTTCTTTGTCAGATTGACCGGACATCAAACCAAGCACTTAATCCTATCCTCAAATCTCCCTCGGTATTTAATACGGCTCATATTATTTTAAATTCTGTTTTTCATATATATTTTTTTATTAGCTATCGATTTGTGTCCCCAAATTAGTATGCGAATTTCCCAGGCTATGTGGCTTTATTCTTTTTCTTTCTTCTTTGTCTTCTTATCTGGTGCACAGATTTCCTTTATCTAGTGCCCAGGCAGTCCATACAGACAGGCGGAGGAAGAAGAGGACCGCGGAGGGAAAGAAGAAATTGATAGAACGCTCTTTATAGAAAAATTGTTAGCCATCTATGACTTTCCGATGGCTGCTTTAGTTTGGATTTGATCAAATATCAGTGAACAGTGTAATGTATTTCCTCAGTTGAATGACATCGGCAGGTTAACAAAATCACCTTGACAGATTAGAGCTACAACATTCAAGATGGAGGTCCCGTCAACACACCAACGGTCTCGAGGCACGTATAATTATTAATAACGAAATAAAGTATTATTCGTTACAGACAGAGTATGGGAGCATCAACGTCACAGCAAATTATTTTATTAGGCCCGAGGGAATGTGTAAGTGAAGGGGCACAAATAAGCCGCAAGATGCCCATCCTCCTAGGGGGTCCGAAGCATATACATCTTTAATCGCAGTTAGCCATTCGGGTCACGATTTGACTTTTTGTGCTACAATTTCCAGTAATTTTCGAACAGATTGTCATTTTTGATGATGATGATGATTGCATTCTAGCTCAAAATTCATTAACTCGCTGCTTGCGATCACGTAATTTTATTTTATTGAATATATGAAAGATCATATATTTGAACTGCGGAGAAAGATATGAATTTATGGTGGATCATCGCAGTTATACACACAACTAGAGCAGTTGTGAAATTAAAACCTGAAAAAAATTCAGGCCTGAACGGGATTTCACAACTGCTCTAGTTGTGTGTATAACTGCGATGATCCACCATAAATTCATACGTAATCTTATGCCCACGCGTTTGGCAAAAAATTGCAAATAACTTTATAAATAACAGTTCTGAACAAATATAGTAGCCGAATATAATAAACAATACTGACTGTTTCAGGCGTCCATAAAAAGGCGACCAGTGCCCTCCTAATTGTGGTGTTTGCGGAACAAACAGAGACTGGATTTGACAACACAACGTTTTAATCCGCCATTTTAGATGGCCTTCCTCTATTCCAGCACATGGTCACTTCCAAATAAGGAAATACCATATATGGACATACACTACACTAATTACCAAGACTATGCACCCTCTCTTAATAAGACGTAATGTCTTACAGTGAGTCATGTTACCAGGTATCCTGGAATTATAAATCAGCATGACCACGACAGTAGTAATATAACAGTTTCATCAGTCAAATCAACTGACCTTAAATCTGGATCAGAACCATCTAATTTCCAGTATCCTCTGTATTTGGGCCCTGAAAAAAGTGATAATCCACTTCTTTGACAAAGTGCTTAATTAAATTACAACTTGGATAAACTACCTTTTGCACAATTTAAACCTGGTTTAAGATTTGGCGTTGGAAGAAATATTACCTTAACTTCCTAAAATTATTATAAAATCATCAAAATGTTTCTGAAATTACGACTATTTAGCATTGGTGACGGATTGTTTTTAAATATCTTTCGTTAGAATCATATCCAATACGCGTTTAGACTTTTTACATTTCTCTGTGCGTGAGAACTTGATTCCCTACCAAGCTATCTCTTTCCGCTCAACTCTCTAGTTTGATGCAATCTGGTGTTTCAGTCTTTATATTATTTACATACCTGTAGAGGATTCTCCCGACACTTGAGCAAAGTTGTAACTCTGATGAATATAAGAAAGATTGAATGAACATTAGTGAAACGGCTAACAGAAACCGAAAAACGGCCATCTCGTGATAATACCCTACCACGCTCCAGAAAATGTTGGTCTCGAAAAGGACAATTTATGTTTTCTGTAGGGAGTTCAACACTTGGTTTAAATAGCCTGCTCTCTGAACAGAAAGTGAAAATAGCCCGGTTTCTTCTGTTTTCCCATTGTCAATTCGTCTTCTTTGCTCTCTACTATTTCAACAAGTAAAAACTGAAATTTACGAAGACTTAAGGTCTAAAATGTAAAAAAATTGTAAAATTGTAGGGAATGTTCATGCGATGTTTGGACCGTATCCGAATACTTTTTTAAGTATCGTTGAACATTTAAGTCTCAATCTATATTTTGTGAGCTGCAGGTAATTCTGCATGTTATGTCATTTATTCAGTGCGTTCACATTAGCTACAAAAGTTTTGCCTTTGACGGAATATGGACAATGTAGACAGTTTGGGGGAGTGTTGACAGTACATAACACGGAAATGGCTAAAACACTCTTGCTCGCTATCTAGACATTCCACTCAAAACTGAAGAAAATTCTAGACTAAGAGTTGTCCCTTTTTCGCTTAGTCCATCGTGAATGACGCGAAAGAAAACGTAACTTACTGTGTCGCTCGACGGACTAGGCAAAGCCGGGCACTAAGCGTAGCCCTGACTCGCTAATTGAGAGAAGAGGGATTTTATTCAAAACAGGCGATAATGATATGACAACACGGCCAAAGGAGTTTTGAAAAGATGACTTCTTGAAACGATTTTTTGCTTCTGTAGGGGTAGATATTACGAAAATTTGAAATTCAGAATTCAAACGAGAATTAAGGAGATCATCCAACTGCCGGTGATATGTTTCCCGAGAGCAGCGGAAAGTGAAAGTCCGATTCAAACTTTCAAATGGACAGCAGAAAAGACACGCTCAGTCAATTCACTGATATTCAAGAAATTGTTTTTCGAAGATGTTGTTGACCTGGTGTTGAGTTGCGAAATCACTAATATGGCAGACGCGCTCGCATTCGGGTTCGAGGCCAAAAGCTTGGCAAACAAAACACTTGATAAATATAGTATTTCCATAGCCTGTTGACAAAATGGCAAGAACATCACGGCCGGTAAGACGCAATTCCAACGCTTTGATTTTCTCCGGTTACAAAGCTTTCTATTTTCAGAAAGCGAGATAGATATTCCTCCAAGACATCACACGTATCTTTAATGTTGACAACGTGTTGTCAACGCTCATAACATAAGCCAATCATATTTTTGTGTTGTGAGAGCAACGCATAATTCAAACTCTCGCTTGGCCGGGAGTTCCTCTTTTCGCGAGCGTCTCGTCTCCAGGATTCTTATTTACGGTCTCGCTCGACGGCTAAGCGAATGAGGGACTACACGTAATCTACGTTAACAACGGGCTAGAATTTTTCTGCCTTTTCCTAACATTTTTTGTCGCGAAAACAAAGAAATGAATTGAAGAATTTCATAAAAAAGACACTTTAATAGCTGACACAATTACTGGTAACCCAGTAGTTTACATTGTGGGCTATAAAGCAAACAAATATTACAACAGAACAGAAATTTTTATTAAGAATCCCCAACTGGTGGGAGGCTAACCAGCTGGCTATTTACAAAGCGTGGAGGAGTTGAATTCGGGACCACCGAAGACAAATCCATCCAGTGGCAGGGAGCAGGATTTGAACCCGGGATCTCCGGATTACAAATCAAGCGCCCTAACCACTAGGCTACGCTGCCTCCTATAAAACAATTATTCCAAGTGATCAAAACAAACTAGTTTCTACGCGTCTTGTCTGCTATCTTTTACGTCGTATCCAATGCGGGAACATGAAATAATTATTAAATAATCTGAGAGAAAATTTGATCTCGTTGATTTGCTAGCACCATCGTTCATGTTGCGATTTGCCCTTATGATTTTTACATTCGACAACAAACTCACCATAATTATTATCCCAGCCAGAATGTTCAAGAATATTTCCATGATGACCGTTGACTAAGCCTGTTTAGATAAGAAAACTTAATTACCACTTAGCTCCATAAACGCAATACATGATTTACAGATATCAGAGATACTGTGGACGTTTCACACCATTATCTTTCAGGAAAACACTTTCAACGAGACATATAACGGACATTAGACTTGAGTTACACCTG
>OMLO01002174.1_pt1 | contig 15643 bp, 6 predicted proteins | sample 1674811 | NCBI WGS metagenome assembly OMLO01 (sample SAMN06265003, study PRJEB25207) | coral metagenome | isolation source: Coral host | place: Mexico:La Bocana,Puerto Morelos, Mexico | collected 2008-11-13 | reverse complement strand
TCTTTCCAATTGCTTAAATTGGAAAATTAACTGCAATGATCATTCTTCACTTTCATCTACAACCGCAGTTCATATATCAATTATTTCATATAAACTCCACATCAAAAGCAATGTTTGTAAACAGATATCTTCCCTATAAAAAAGACCCCGGATTTGGTACTGTTGGGCGAAACAGTTAATTACAATGAACTATTTGACACTGCTGCCAGACAAATATAGCTTTATGAATTATAGTTTCAAGAAACATTAAGTTGACTTCGAAATAAAATCATTCTAACTTTTGTTGTTCTCCCTCTTGTTCAGTCCTGCAGTCAGGCTGCTCCATACACCTGGCGCTTTTCTCTTTCACTGGAGACGGCAACGGGAACGTCAATAAACAAAAGAATTAATGAGCAGAACAATGGTTGTGCACGTGCGTTTTAAGTCTTGGTACATTTCTTTGCCGTCCTCTACAAAACAACAACGTGAAATGACCAAATTTTGCGTTTTCTGGAGAACGTAAACCAAGACGGCTAATTTTTGAAATTCTTATTTCAAATTTACCGCTTCCGGATCTAGTTTTGCGATAGTTTTAACAATGACAATGATTATAACAATGTCGTTACTGTCGGTTGGTCCGTTACTTTCGTAGGCAGTTTCCAATCGACCAAAACTTTCGGTGTGAATTTCCGGAAATTTCCTGGGCGAATGGAACAGAATTTTCCGTTTTACTGCACCAGAATAGAAACGTTCGTAATTTTTTCCTTTAAACTGAAAATGGCAGACTCTCCTGCACTTAATTTTGTTCGTTTGGAACTTTTCAATGACTTCGAAGTTTAAATCGATAATATAGAAGCATAAGAACTGATAAAAGACCAATCTTTTACGAAAAATGGCAGCAAAAAGGGATTAACAGGGTTTCGCATTTGATGAAAGATTCAGATAACTTTTTACCCTTTTCTGAATTCAAAGATCAGTATGGTATCATTCAAAAACATTATCTAGATCTTGCTTTTTACGAGCTGTTATCCGTTTTAAAACAAAAAATCAAAGTACCCTTACGCAATAATACAAATATGCAATACGAAAGCTTTATACGAAATTTATGAAAGCAAGTAAACCAAGCAGACAGGCCTATAAAAAAATAATTCGTCTTAAACAAAGGTGTCCAACTAATAGTCAAGATAAATGGACTAGGGATTGTGCCCATGAACCAATAGACTGGAGAGCGGCGTACCAGCTATCTTTCCAGTGTACAAGATCTACAAAACTAATTGTATTTCAATTTAAATTGCTGCATAGAAGATTGGTAACTAATGACTTTCTTAAAAAAGTAGGAATAAAAGATAATGATCTTTGTAGTTTCTGCAAAATTGAGAATGAAAGCCTAATTCACCTTTTCTGGTCCTGTAGAGTTGTTGTTGGCAAAGCTTTTTAAGAGAAGCTTCTTGTAAGTCAAAATCTTGGTTTGAGAACATACAACCTTTCTTTAAATATAGTTTTAGGCCTAAGGCCAGACACATCAAAGAAAAAACAGAAACTTAATTTTAATCTTCTTGTGGCGAGATATTATATATGGTCCTGTAGGACACGCAACTTGCCCCCTGAAATGAGACATTTCTCTGTCTTTCTGGCATGTTACAAAAGCCTCAAAACTTGAGCAGCGTCATATGATACTCTTTAGAATTCTAAGAGGGTGATAATTGAACTTAAACGTATATACCAACAAGCAACTGTGTATTGTATGTAACAAGAGACCATTTTCTCTTGATGTAAGTAGTAAGTAGTCTTTTTAATTAATTAATTAATTAATTAATTGATTGATTAATACAATGTAATTTATTGTTGTGTAAGTAATGTAAGTAATTGTATTGTAAGTAATTATCTAGTAAGTGATGTAGATAATTGTCCTGTAATACTTGTTATGATTAAATGTAATGATACTTTTCAATAAAAAAAAAATAAAAAAAAAATATAGAAGCAAAGGTTCCAATGAGTAATATAATGGCGCTGCACGCATTATAAATTTTCATACATTTCTTTGCCAACCTTTGCGCAACCACTCAACGAAAATAAAAACAAACAAGTACGTCACACACAGGGCGGAGGGTCTCCCAGGGGGGGTCCTTGTTCCCTTGTTCCCTTCCAATATTGCCCTATGTTCCCATGTTCCCACACATTTTCGTACACACATTTCCCACACATTTTCGTATTTTCCACACATTTTCGTACTGTAATTTTTCGAATTCTGTTCCCTTGTTCCCAAAAATTGGCCAATGTTCCTTTGTTCCCTTCGATATTTTGCCAATGTTCCCTTGTTCCCCAAAACCCCTGGGAGACCCTCAGGGCGGGGAGGAGCGCATATTTTTTAACTGGAATTGTCCACTTTCTTCTTTACGTGGGATGTAGGCTCCTACTGTGACGTGTCCTGTGTCTTCCACACCAAGAACACCGCCTCACAAACCTATTGTTTTTATTGCTTTCCTCGTTCTTTAGTCCTTTTGTTCCCTGTTGTTTTACATCAACACCAAGTAAGAACCAGCAAGTGTGACACTCGCTGTCTTCGCGGCTAAAAGAAGAAGCATTGAATAGAAAATTACGAATTTACGTAATTTCCGAAAAAAAATGATGAGGTAGTCCCAAAATGCCGAAAACATTTCCCTGGAAATTTCCTTTCCATTTGATTTTCTCATTATAGAACTCTTCGCTTTTCGGAAATTCAATTATTTCCAGATGTTCTGGAACGTTTCCCAGGAAAATTTCCGTACCATTTGACCCCGTTTCGATATTTTCGGAAGTTTTAATTGAATGGAATTGAAAGTGCACTTGATTTTTTTCCGTACTATTTGTCACTGTTTCGAAGCCTTCGGAATTTTTGTTGAAGCGAAAGCACCCATCGGCATTCTAGCTTTCTCGGACTTGAAGTTCAAATGTGCCGTCCGTATGATGAATAGGAAAATTCATTACCTTAATCGCATAAAAACCATTTACGTGTGTATGAATGTTGCAATATTCAAGCCATTCTATTTGAATCAACAGTGTCAAGACTGCCAGGAATCAACGAAAAGGAATTCAGATTGAATATCAGAAAACTTCTTTTGAACCTCGTAATTGGCAAACCTTCATTTTCAAATTATACGACACAATAAATGTTATTTTCGTTCGCAATAGTACGCCTCGCTTTCAAGAGTCCCAATTCTACGTTGAATGCCTCGCATATGCAACTAATAAGGGTGTGAGAATTCTCTGAGCTGTGCGATTCTGAGGAATATCGAAATCTAAGATTTTAAGCGTTTTATTTCTAAAGTTTAGGAATTATTACTAGTTGGGCCCTGGCATTTCTATCAAAAGATAAATCTTGGAAAGAACGGATGAAAATATTCCAGCCGAAATGAGGCCTTCGCATCCTTCCGTCAAAAATGCATCTGTGCAAGAAATTTTGAAAGGTCTTTTTACAACGTAAATGACGGTTTTTGCACCAAGTCTGAAAAGAGACTGCTATCCGAGAGGCGTGTCTCCCTGTATAGCCCGTTATAGAGAGTGACCCCCTTGTCGCACTTCTCCCTTTTCCTCTCTCTCTTCTCTCGTCCCCTTCTCCTTTGCGTTCTCCAGCAACTGTTTTTTTTTTAATTGTGGACATTTTGTTGTCCCACATAAAATAAAAGGCGATTTTGTTTTCCTGATCACAGACGTTTTCAGGAACTGGTAGTACTTGGAGCGTGACGGGATAATGGTGGCCGGTCACGTTTAGCCAGTTTTTCTATTTATTTATTTTTTCAAACAATGAAGATATTCACCACAAACTAACCCTTCGCCAATGCCTTTTTCCTTTTATGGCGAAAAAGAGCGAGAAACGAAAAAAGCGTTCCTATAGATGATCACCTGAAGTAAATAGTCGATTCAATACAATCTTTGGGTGATAAATTGGAGAACAAAATGGAGCAACTCCACACCTACATGATTGTTTTCGCCACGAAATAAGAGAGAATTTGGATAGTGTGAAAGCCGCAACCATCAGTGGCATTGAAAAGTCTCTTGACGGGAAGGTTTGGAAAGTATCGAAGATCATACCGTCAAGCTGAAAGGCGTCAAAGACGTCAAAGACTCTCAACAAAATAATATTGACGAGCTAAGTCTGAATTGCAGAAAACAACGTTGCTTCTTATTGTGGAAAAAGAAAACAATATTGCCTTGGAGAACTACACGTGCCGCGAAAACCTTAAAATTAGCGAAAACTGAGAAAGATGAGTCCGCATAGGAGCTTTGCATTCAAAGCACTAATTCTCGTGGCGTGCATGAAAAACTTAAATAAATAAATAGTTTCTTTTGACGAAGTTAAATTGTAATATATATCAGTTTGTAAGGACAGAAATCTGCATTTGATCGAATCATTCTATCGTTGTTTACCTTGTCATCGATAAGAATTCCGTAGTGAAAAGGATAAAATGAGGTGCGATAGCTGATAAGAATTCGAACCAAAGAGAAGCATTAAAGCTCACAATATGAACAACATAGCGTAAATACGCGCGAAATTTAAAGCAAACTTAAATGATTTCAGTTGATGCGATTGCAACACACTGTGGGTCGTTTAACCTCCAATGTGTAAACCTACCCTATGCAACCCCGATGGTTTGTCACCGTTGTTCAACTTTGCGACGTAAAGCTTATCTTCGCCGGTACAACGAAATTCCGCTAATGCACCTCAGAAAACTCACCTGTGTTCATTAGTGCCACGTACGAGTTAACGCCGCGGCCAACGAAGAAATCAGTCGCTGCCAAAGGCCAAAGTTAACATAGGGAAATGGTAATGATGCCTGGCAAACTTCGAGGGAGCAAGCTTAGATGCCAAGATTTATGTTAATTATTCAGTTAACGAAGAAAAAAAATAAATAGTAGAATTGAACTATGCTAATCTTTTAAAACCAAATTATCTTGTACTGGTTCCCGCAAGTAAGTACTCCCCACCGACGCAGCACCACAGTTTCCTTTGAAACTTACCGCTTTATAATTTTTTTTTTCAGGAATTGTGACATGAAAATTGTTCTTAAGTTACGTGAACGTCAGTGCAAGAATTCAGTAAACAAAGAGTGTGTTAAGACAAAAAGGCTTTATTTTTCTTTTATACGCCGTTCCCTAATCGGTGAATGTTTTGTTTATTGTCCAAATGAAAACGGACAAAAATCAAATGCAATCGATCGAGGTTTCTCTAGATTCTTCGTGAAGTCAGTGAATGCTTCTCAGGTATCAAACCAAATATGGGCCATTTGAGCCATTGCTCATCTTTGGCCTAGTTCACTTTAGCAACATAGCGCATATCGACATGAAGGACGTAATGTCCTTATGTTTGCAGTGCAAACGTCCTGACATGACGACACAATAGCAACACAACGACATGAACGCAACGACAATAGGCTGATTTTCACTAGCGCAAGCATAGGCCGACATACACATCTTTTGTTTGGAAATGTTCTCAAATAAAAGGCGCTTATCATCAACGTCTTATAATGTGTCTGCGTATGTCGGCTTACGGTTGTGCGCTAGTGACCCGGCTAGTGAAAATCAGCCTCATGTACGGAAAAAGCTGAACTTTTCTTTATGACGTTATGTCTATGATGTTATGTTTCTGTTATAACAAGTGTGAGCGACATAACACTATAGCAAAGAACCAATCATTCAGTTCCAAGCATAAGTAATGATGGCTCAGATAGATGAAGAATCGAAGGACTGGCACAAGCGGTTCGATGCTATCCAATATTGCATGACAAAAGTATGAAGGAATTCAAAGAAGATAGAAGAAAGAAAACGCTCCATTTTTCACCTAGCTTATGTCGTGTCGATGTTCACTTTACCGACATAACACGATTATGACGTCGTTAAGGTCGGCACACACGAGGGGGCTAGTCCCTGCGTCTAGGCCTGCAACTGGTCCCCTGAAGAGTTAACACGAAGGGATTGGTTACAGGGACTTTCCAAAGAAACCTTTAGTAGCCTAAGCACTAGAGGTCTTTTTGGCGCACATTTGTGGAGCGATTTGGAAGCGCGCGGGAAAACCACAGTAACCAGAGCAACACACAATGACAGCCGATTCATATCCGCCTGTTGTCCATGGATTGATCTTTACTAGCTCTAACTCGCTTCTCGCTCAGCTGCGAGAGCGGAATTTCGCGTCACAGGCATTTCAATAGGGGAATCTTTGTTTACAATATTTGCCTCATTAGCATAAGAAATTCGGTTTCTGATGGAGCTACAAATAAATCAGTTCTGAATATTAAAAGATCATAGTACGATTAATTCTGCTAGTGAATATGAGCCAGGTCTATTGAATACTTTTTGCGCAACACGGGTTAAAAAACTCAAAATTTTAAAAAGAATGTATGAGCTCATTGGCGCTTTTGCCACCCAGAGATTTTGCAGTTTTTGAAAGACAATTTCTCCTTGAATATTATACACAAAGAGCTAAAAATTTCACCATGTGTTAAATTCCACTAGCACTTTAGCTGCCTGGAGTCAATTTATATCTAACATGTTTCCTTCTGTACGTAAAGCCCTATGCAAATGAGCAAAAATGTAAACAATGACGTCAGCATGGATCCCCCTATATCCATCGTATTTCAGTCTATGAATGTTTCTCTTTTACAATTATCAAACTTCGCACAGTACTCTATTGTTCCTGGTTCAAAACAGCATTACGTAGTTTCTGTTGCTATTGTTCCCATGAACTGTGCTTGTTTTATGGACTGGTCGATCCTGGACGCCTTCAGCATAGTGATGGAACCTAGCAGGGACATGCCCACCATCAGGTAAAAGGGCCCTGCCCAGCCGTATGCGTCAGCGATCCATCCCACGATGGGACCTTCAATTATGGGACCTAATCCGCCAAAACCTAATAAACACAAAAATACAAAAGCGTTAAAGGTGTATCATGAGAACGTTGATGAGCTTTCTTTGGCCTTCTTGTTAGCACAGATGTATCGAAAATTCAATTGGGTCTGGGCAACACATAGATGCCATAACGTAATGGCGTCTGAAGTAAAACTAGCCGGCTCGAGAAAAATATGTTCAATAGTGAACAAGATACTTCCTCCTCTTAAAGACGTTTTATCCCAGATCGTATTTTTCGTTAAACACCTCCCCCCGTACGTGTTTACCCGGATCTGAGTACAGGGGGAACGTATTGATAAACAGTTCAAGTCTCTTATGGTATAGAGGTAACATGATGTTTTCATATACAGCAACTGTGTAGCAACTGTGTATGCACAAAATACAAAATACCCAGCTCGAGTAACAGAAAGCAAGTATGACAAGCACCCTCCGTATGTGCCATAACAGGGTATCCCTGTAGGAGAGGGGGGGGGGGGATTACTGACCGTTCACAAGTCCTGAAGCAGCCGCCTGTGCATTTTCTCGCTCTCCAATCTCAGCAGGGATAGATCCAGTCAAGTATGGATCAACGCCGCAATTACACGCGCCTGCCATGAACATGAACAGCGCATTGACCATGAGTCCCATGTGACCCGTGTATTGAAACAGAGCCATGAATAGAGTACTGCCAAATAGAGCAAGGGTAACACCATATATGGCTCTGCCTTGAAGAAATCTGAAAAAATATAAGTTAGAACGAAATATCAAGAAACGAAAGTTGATCAGCGAAAAGGAGTGGCTATACTTGGAAAATAGATGTTTCAGTAGGCCCCATGCACACTACGCCATAGAAATTTGAAAACAGCGTTTTCACTCTGAAAATGCATGAAATGTTTTCCATCCACACTTTGAAAACGCAACAATCACCGGTCATTTTGGAAGAAATCCTGGGCAAAGAAATCACATGACTATCGTCGTTTTCGGAGAGCTTCCCCAACACTAAAAAGCAAAGTCGGCATTTTCAAATTCCTCCCGTTTGAACAAGGTTTCCAAAAGTTTCTTTTTCATGACGGATTAGTGTGACGGATTAGTGTGACGGATTAGCGTGACGGATTAGCGTGACGGATTAGCGTGACGGATTAGTGTGGACGGTACGTCTAACCGCAGAAATAAAGCTCCGTTTTCAAATTTCTCCAACCTGGTGTAGACGGGTCCTTAGATGCCTGGAGTTTGTTTAGTAACCAGCATTCAATGCAGAAAATATGCTTCAATTACCTCTTAACAAAGATGCCTAACAAGGCTGTCCCCAGGACTCCTCCAATTTCAAATACCGTTGATAAATAACCTGCCTGAACCTTAGTGTAGTTAAGCTGCCAATTTAAAGAGAGCAATGTATTACTAATTTGTGGTCTCTCATATCAGCAGAGATTGCAAAAGAATAAAGTTGTTTCTAATAAAGAATTCGCTATCCTTATAAAACTCAATAAAAACTCAGTACTGCAACTGTGGCAATGGTTTGGGTATATATATCTGATGATTTCAATTTTGTGCAAGTTTATTTAAAATTGCATTTCTTCATTAAGTTTGATTACAAAAGACACTGAACTCATTGAACTGGATTGGGCCACCACCGTCCCCCTTTGGAGAAGCAAAACATAAAAGATTTGTATCCATGCCCTCCAAACACCTCAAATACTGTCAAACGTTCTTCTCCATGAGTAGAAAAGTGGTCAAACCCTTTCCCTTATGTTTGATATTCAATTCAAACATTAGAGCTTTCTGTTAAAGCAGTCTTTTGCTTACCGCTTGGTAAAGGTACATAGGTAGCCACATATACATACAGTATCGGACTAACTTCACGCAGCAGCTTGCCCAGCAGAGCTCCGGAACCATTCTAAATGTAAGAAAAATAATAATACTGATAAGACAAAGGTTATAAACAGGGCAGGAAAAAAGTTTGAAATCCAGTTGCCCAGTGGGTCAGTATGTTCCAGTTTTCAGTTGCCCCCCACTAAAATATTACTTGCCCAATAGGCACACACTGTTCATGCCTTACCATCTACATGATTTACTTGGTGCTGTTGATAATCAATGACAGACCAAAGCAAAGTATACATCATGCTCCATTTCCACACTCTTGTGCTTAAGTTCCCGAACAGCAGCTGCTAATCGAGTCTAAGTACATGTATATGTATACTCTTGGTTAATACATGTTTTCAACTCTATGTTTTGCTCATCTTGCAGTCGTAAGTTTGAAACTGTTTTTGATTGGAAATTATCAATAGCAGGGCTACTGACAATAACAAGACTACTCACTGGCCCACCAAACCACCAAATTTCCATTTTCCCTAGCCCAAGAGCAAATTTTACTTGCCCGGGCAATCGCACTTGGGTTTTTTGCTGCCCTCAAAAAGTCCCTCGTCATAAATACAATGTAAACTTTCCTAGGACATGTTCAAGTTTAAGACCACCCACAGATTGCTGAACATCATGAGGCCGAGAGCCAAAATGTCACACTTGTATGTTTAAACTCAAGTAGTACTTAATTTTTCAGCTCAGTTGGTAGAGCACCAGACTGCTGTGCAGGAGATCAACTAGGGGTTTAAGCCCCCAGACCAGGATAATGTGCTGCCTTTGCAATAACATCTGCAAATAGTTAGACATTCAGGCAGGCCCTGTCTCCTGTATATTCAGTGTTACATGGTTAGCAGGGGACGTTAAAGAACCCACACACATACCGTATTGCAAAGAGTAGAGCACCTACCCGGTAATTCCCGGTGTTGTGGTCTGGCCTGGTCTCACAGGTTGGTGCCTCACATAGGGTTAGCCTCATTGCACCTTTCCCTCTTGGACAGAATTGTCCAAGAAAATTGCTATGTCTACGTCTATCCATAGATAAAAGTTATGTAAATTTACTATAACAGGGCTGGGCTGTTCAAAAGGTGGATAACGCTATCCACCGGATAAATCACTATCCAGCAGATAGCATGGTTTGTTTTGTTAACACTTATCCACTGGATAGCTACTTATCTGGTGGATAGCGTTATCCAGCCTTTGAAAAACTATGCCAGATGTTTACTTTAAACTCCAAAGTTGTCGATAGGTTAGCTGGTTCTGTTTGGCTGGAGTTGTTGTTGTTGCTTTTTTAACAGAGGCGTCACCTGCTTCTATTGATAAAAAGAAACCAAATCGTCCATGATAGAACTAAATCCAGTCTTACAAGTAGTTTTTGTTTTCAATTTTGAAGCAATGTTTCCAGATTTGATTTGAACTCAACCTATAGTCAAAGCTAATTTCTAGCATATTTGCTATCTAATGGTTTTCTCTATCTTAGGGTTTACAGTGGTTCTTTTCATCATCATCAGTCCTCATTGCGCCATCGGACACATTAGGCCTATGTTCTTTTACCATATAATAAACCTTTATTGACCAAGCGTGAGGCCAAGATCTGGCTAGATATTGGCCTTCTTCTTTTTTTTGCACGTTTATGGACATCAACTCCATGTCATTCCAAAAACAAGCAAAAAAAATAACTTGGCCAATATCCAGCCATCTTGACCTCACACTAGGTCAATAACGCAATAGCCAACATCACAGTCCATACTAGGTAGCCATTTTTGAATGATCAGCTGCTCTGCGCATTGCTATTTATTAAATAATCAATTAATCAATTTAAAATGTGTAGTCATTACCTGCAGTGGATTCTGAACTCCCTGAGAGTTCCGAGGGAGAGTTGAGAAACAAATACACTATAACACCAATGCCACCCTGCAAACGTAAATCAATGCACTCAGATTCTACTCTTTTAATGTGATAAGTTGGAAGGGTTGTGTATAACTGAGGGAGCTTATATCAAGGAGACAAAAGAGAACTGCGACAATTAACAGCAAAATTAGAGCTTAGTTGGATGTAATACCTACCACAATTAAAGAGGGAATCATAAAGATCATCTTCATATCTGGAGTAAACATAGCTTGCAACTGAACCTGTGGAGACACATAACAAGGAAGGGAAATAAAATTATTCTCAAAACCTTTATTTATGGATCATGTCCTGTTATTTACAGATTCCAACGCTCCAGAAAATATGGAATAATTTGCAAATGGCTTTTAGATTTTCAATTTCATCACTATATACTTCATCAGACTCACATACTCACTATATTGTTTTGAAATCAACTGAGGCAAAAAACTGTCAGTATCTGCGTGTAACCCTCACCTTCCATGTGCATCACAATCTTTCCCCGTCCCAGGGCTGAGCCTCACCCATGTTAGTCCCAACTCCTTCAGCTTAGTAAGCACAGTTCTCTTGTGCTGTTCTTGGACTCCTCGACTTGCTATCACACTGTGGCAAGCTTTAAGTGGTAAATTTCCTGGGACGTTCTTATAACATGACTAATACCCCATTCACACCGAAGCTAAAACAAGTTTAAAATCTGTTTAGTTAAACACGGTTTAAAATTGTTTTCCTCATAGAAATTGTTAACTGATGTTTGTCGACCTCAAATGTAGAACAGTGAACGCACAAGTTAATGCTTACTGGAAACCTGTGTAAAATTAATTAATTCTTTTGGTTTTCTGTGGCTGATTTTCATTTTGTTAAACCTGGTTTAGCTAAACATGTTTTGTTGGTGTGAATGAGGTATAAGTCTTGTAAGTCTGCTCTTTAAATTAAGCTACAAACCCATGTATGGATGGATGGATATGCATGGATGTTGCCAAATATGCAAGAATCAGTTTTTAGGTCTTTTGAAAATATTGGCTGTATTCTCAATGGCATGAGATAATTTTTTTACACGACTGTACACTAAAAACAATACTTACAGCCATTGCTGTCCCCAAAATTCCACCTACAAAGCTACTGGTGCCAAACAAACCAAATACAGTGGTCCTTTGTTGGTCAGAAAACCAGTTGGTCAGTGACTTCACACAGTTTGGCCAAGCTGTAGACTGGATCAAACAAACAATTCAAACAATTTGAAATACATTTAACAGTTGCATATAAAAGTTGGGTTACACGTCTAAATGATGTACAGATTTCTATAGGATGAACCAACAACCAGTAAGTACTAATAATTACATGTATGAATAGCATAGCTGACACGTTAGTCCTATCTAATTCCTATCGGAAAAATTGGTATATAATGGTAACAAGTGCGATTCAGTCTGTAAATCATACAAGTGATTAACAAAATTGGACGACTGAAAAGCAGGAGTCCGTTTTGTTAATAATCAGTGTGATTACAGACAGAATTGGATGACACCACGTCCTGTTAATTAACGGTAATCATAATTGTTACAATTTTCCAAAAAGTGAAAGTTTCATTTGAAATTGAAAAATAGCTTTAAATAGTCATTTTTATATACGATGATTAAAAATATGAAGAATAGCTTGAAAAATGGCTGTCAAGTTTCTTTGAAAACAGTCACCAAAGATAAACCTCCTCAATTTTAAAACATCATTTACTTTAATTGGTTATTATTTATTGTGACTGTAACCAATGTTGCGATTACTGAATTTAGTTGAGAGGACTTAAAATGATTGGCTCATGTATTGGCCGACATACCATTATCTCCATGTGGAGATACAACATTAATTGTTGTAGATCAGTCTCGCCCATTTGTCACTTGGTTCATTTATGACTACTTGAAAGCATTAAATTTTAAAACTTTTACCAACCTGTGCAGTTCCATTCAGGAAAAGGAGTATTGCAAAAATGAAAATGCTCCTCCAGTAACCAAATGAAATCTCAAACCAAACATAACATTAAGTCAGGAATGATTTCATTTTAATGATGTTCTTAATACTAGTACCTGATAGTGTATTTGTTAATATAATAACTATAACAGTCATCATCTCTTCCAATCTCAAATACATAAATGTACTCATCTAGCATTTACTACAAATCACCAAGGATGCAGCAAAGAATATAGAAAGCAGGCTCATTCACAAACTGACTTGTGCACCTTAAAAATTAAATATCTCCCCTATTACCAGCTGCTAAGTATTTTTTTCAGTGAAACTTTAGGCAATGATAAGCTCTTTCAAGCAGGAGAAATCAGTCAGTTACATCCCTGCATCACAAGGAAGCCCTAGATCTAAAAATCAGTTGACACAGACAAGGTTAGTTTGCCTCTTACCATTGATAAGGCAGAACCTAACAGACAAGCAGCCAATGCTCTTCGAGGTCCATACTTGTCACCGAAAGATGCTAAAGCAATCTAAAAGACCAACAAATTGATTAATCACTTATTTATGATTTATTGATTGATTACGATGAAGTTTTGATTGCTTTAAATTACCAAAATTGTACATTGTTTGGGGTGTAGATGCTATCTGAGAGACATAACACTATATTGTCAGTTACGACAATAATTCTTAAATACCTGCATGAAAGCATATGGTAATAGAAGAGCTGTATCCAGGAAACCCAGCTCTGTTCTCGATAGTTGGTAGACATTGGCCAGATCTGCCTTGACCTTAAAATACAAAATAATTTGTTAACATAACATGTGTGTAGGCGCAAGAGTCTTTTTGTTTTTATAGTAATAGGTCCCTGTTTCTTCTTTGTGTAATTAGTGTCTTTTATATTTTCTTTATTGTACTTGTTACCTTTTTGCATACTGTATATCTAGTGTGCAAATCTATCATAGTTGAGTTGTGCATCCCTTTTGTGAAGATCATTGAAGTTTGGTCAAACTTGCATTTCTAGAAATTGGTTTGGTTTGGTTTCTTTCATTGTCACATTTCATCTTGTAAGTACCTTTGTTACCGGTAGTTTGGTTTAGGTTATTGGTTATTGGTTACTTTATGTTCATAAGTTTTTTTTATTTTTTTCCAGTTACCATATTCTTTTGGCTTCATTTTATTAAATTTAGATTTGGCAAGCCATGGGATCATGTTAAAAGCTCATGTGACAACATTATGAATCATGTGTATACATGAGGTACAATAAATGATAGAACTGCTATCAACATTATTGGCTTTCAAGGTAGTTTTAAGGATGTATCACTGTCTCACAAAAGAGACTCTGTGAGGCTTTCTACAAGACTAGACACCTATTATTAGGACACTAACTGACTGTTTCTCAACCAATCAAGGTCACACCTACTGAGTTCATGCCCCTAAACTATAAACTTTCTATTTTTAGCTTCTCTTCTCCATTTTTAAGTTTGCCCCAACTTTTTGAGTTCCCTCCCACGAAGTCTGAGATTAACATTTCCAATCAGCTGGTAAAAATGAGGAATAACACACTAAACAAAGTAATACATTGTTTTGACAAAGTATTGTCACTTATTGACATTGAAGTTTTTATTATTCAGAGATTATATAATTGTTATATCAAAAAATAGAATGATTCAGGATACAGAAGTTTTAATAACAGTACATGGTAACAAACTGGACCAAGCTAGGGTGAACTTATCACTGGTTGAGTCTATGTGGGGGCGAACTTGGCAGTTTCTTGCCACACGTACTAGTATTACCTGTATCATCAACACATGGCAGATTAAATTTGGCCAAGATTTCTATATATCCCTAAGTTTTATGAAATGCATGGTATGAGTTTCCTAGTTTTACATACTACTGTGATCATTGTTGTTTGCAAGCACAGGACAACATGGGAGAAACAGTAAGCACAGATTGTTGGAAATCTTACCCAAAACACATCCACAAATTTTTCCAACGAAAAATAGTCGTCATAGCTACCTAGAAGCCTAGCTTGTAAATTAGGCACTTACATTGTTCAAACTGGGAACAAAAGCTAGGGCACTCTATTGAAGTTTTATCAACCTATTTCATCTCGTATTTTTGAATAGAATAAGAAAATTAACAAGAGTAGATCTGAACGAAAGAAAGTTGTCAAGATCAGAAAATAGATCTAGAGGCAAGACTGCAATTTCTGAATTTACAAGCGCCTGCGTGTAATTTATTACGTTAGTTTATAAAGGTGCACTAAAGCACAGATTTCTTCAATTTCACATTGATATCATACCGAATATTTAGGTCTCCAAGAATGCAAGGTTCGTTGAAGTATTTTTATCTTTTGTCGCAAATCTTTGAGAACGAAACGAAAATCAGGTAGATACTAAACCTTACCACTCCCAGGGGTTTCCGAAGCAAATAAGTCGAAGCGTAGCTAAGCCACGTCAGGAAAAGGCAGAATATTTGTCTGCCTCTGTAACCGTCCATTGTTATCATACTTAAATAACCAGAATCCAGACATAAATGCCGCAAGCCACGGTAAATCAAATGGATGTCGAGCCTATTACGGACACCGTGAAGACACCATTTTGTTGTGTTTGACTTGCTGCGAGGGTACTGGGACAGAGTTATGACGTCATATGTCGATTCCAATCCTACTCCCGTATATAAGTCATGAACATAGTACAGTGGAAAAAACTACACATTTTGTTTAACGCAATTTAAAAGAAATGTAAACATTAGAACATAGCGTACTAGCGTTTATAATTCTTTAAAAATATTGTTATTGCGTAGAAAAGAGAAGCTTTGGTTAAAAGTAAGGTCGCTTATTTTCCGTCGTCCAAAATCCAGAAAAGACGTGACTTGTGCTTGTGCTTGTGCTTATGCTTGTCGCAGAAAGGCCCAGAAAGGCCCAGAAACTCGTGGTTTCAGCTAAGACAACAGTTCTTTGCTTGAAATCTAAGGTCCTTTATTTCTTTTTGCATAAAATCAATAGTCCTTTTCCCGGGGGGGGGTACTCCCTAATATGGGCTATATAGGTATGTGCGGCCCCAAAGGGTATGGTTTTTCAGCCGTTTTGGTCATAAATTGGGTATCGATT